>Ga0206952_10012_pt1 | contig 61082 bp, 56 predicted proteins | sample Alteio_BWOrgHeat_39_FD_152966 | JGI IMG/M metagenome (GOLD analysis project Ga0206952, IMG submission 152966) | Enriched cells from forest soil in Barre Woods Harvard Forest LTER site, Petersham, Massachusetts, United States -... | ecosystem: Environmental > Terrestrial > Soil > Temperate forest >... | reverse complement strand
CAACGATGCAATGTATATGGAAGAAGTTGATTATATCCTAGATGAACTTTTTAGTAATGATATTTTGCCGGATGCAATATTTTCTTCAACAGATAAACTAACTATTGCATGTTTGCGCTATTGCAAAAATCATAACATATCAGTGCCTGGTGATGTTGCTTTAACCGGCTTTAGCAATCTTGATATGACTGATCTGCTTTGCCCGTCTTTAACCGTAATTAAGCAGCCTGCTATGCGCATGGGGAAACTTGCAACGCAGCTGCTTATAAAAACAATTGAATCCAAAAGGCCAGTTACTGAATATGAAGATATTGTATTGCCTGTTGAGTTGCAGGTTGGCGAATCGAGCAGGGCAAGAGTATTGTCGTTTTAATTGAAGTTTTTTATCAGCTTACAAAAACTTATACTTCATTTCTATTTATTGATTTCAACTGATCTTGTTTCGCCTTTGGAATTTGTAATATTTATGCTTTGAATATTTTGATTAAGCGTTAAACATCTTGATGATTGGGATAAAAAAGATGTGCCATAATAAAATTCTTCTTTCGCAATTTTGCCATTTTTATAATGAATGATGGCGCTTACATCATCAGGGTTCAGTTTAAATGTTTGAACATTTTTTCTAAGTTCAAATAATTTCAAAGAATCTTTATTCTGACTGGCGGCAATAAAATATTTTCCCTGAGCACCTGTAAGTTTTACCAACGCTTTGCCATCACCAGGAATATAAATACCACTTTGCAAAATTGATAAAGGCTTAAAATTTCCTTTACCATCACCTTTCAACAATAAACCATTTAAAGCATCGTACCTGCCGGTTGTAACGTCTGTTCCAAAATCATTCCCATTTATTAATACATCAAGATTACCATCACCATCAAAATCATCTGCTACCATCCCGTTTAAAACTGAAACCTGTGCCTGCAAAGGCAAGGGGATCATAACAAATTTTCCATTACCATCATTTCTTAAGTAGCATGATTGAAGCATGGTTGCCTTTAACCGCAAAGCATCTTTACGCATTGCAGGCGTTACAATGCTATCCATAGTAGCATGTGCAAAAGAACGATAGGATAAAAATCTTCTTTTAATACTGATCATTTCTTTTATCATGTCATCTCTGCCAAATGCAGGAAATTCTTTTTTCACTCCGTTACTATCAGGCAAAAACAAAGAAGGAATAGCATCATAATTTCCATTACCATCAAAATCTTTTGCAGTAATGTAAACCGGGTGTTGATCGCTTGCCTGGTATAATGTGTTCAAGCCAATATTACCAACAATATAATCTGTTCTGCCTGTATGCCTGAAATCACCGGCAGCAATTGAGTTCCACCAGCCAGGCTTATTTGCAACGCCTGAAGAAGCAGTTACATTTCTGAACTTTCCATTTATATTTTTTAAAAAAGTTACCGGCATCCATTCACCAGCAAGTATCATATCTGTTTGCCCATCTCCATCAAAATCTGTAAACAAAGCATCGCAAATCAAACCAATATTTTTAAGTGACGGCGCCACTTCATTTGTTACATCTGTAAAATGAGCAATACCATCTTTTGAATCATTTCTTAAAATGCAACTGCTTACAGGCTTTGGATAATGCCATGGATCTACGCGTCCTGAAACAAACAAATCAAGCTTTCCATCTTTATTATAATCAAAAGCACGTACACAAAGTTTGCTGGTATAATTTACAGGCAAAGCAGATGTATCTGATTTAAAATTTCCTTTGCCATCATTTATATATAGCCTATCCTGGTATTTAGAACTTCCGGATTCAAACTTATACCCGCCACTTGCTATATATATATCGGGCTTGCCATCACCATTGGCATCAAATACAAGAATGCCTTCATCTTTATATACCTCAAACAATGAAGGCGTGCCTTGCAGCAAATCTCTGTATTTGAAACTTCCATCGGCCTGTTGTAAAAAAACCTGGGCATGAATGTGCGAGTCTCCGCCAATAATTAAATCATCTAATCCATTGCCATCAATATCTGCTGCTGCAAGTGCAGGAGAATATTGTGATAATTTATGCGGCAATAATTTTTGAATATTAAAATCAATATAATCAGTAGGATTATCCTTGAAATTAATTCCGTATGATCTTGCAATTTCTTTAAATAGAGAGGATGAATCAATGGTTAGATTTTGATGTTCAAAATTGTTGTTTGCATTTTGAACATTTACCACAAGCGTTTGGTTAGCATTTAGATTTTTGATGGTTTGCTGCTTGTAGTTATTCCATTTTATTATAACAGAATCAACAATAGTTATTTTACCTAAACCAAAATGTGCTATGCATTGTATAGTTGATAAATAACCGCGGTAAGGGTTATTCTCATAAACTTGTTTTTTATCATGATCATAATAAATGGTTGCTATAGCGCCCAAGCCATTTAAATTTTGCTTATCTCCTTTAAATTTTATGTTTAAATAATGTGTGTTAACAGAATCTTTATCCCTTGAGGTGTTTCTGTATAACAAGGCTTTATCGTTAATGTTATTGATGACAAGATCCATGGCGCCATCATTATCAAAATCAGCATAAGCTGCGCCATTAGAAAATGTAGGAACTGATAATCCCCAATTGCCGGTTACATCAGTAAACGTAAGATTGCCGTTATTATGATAAGCATAATTATGCAGCTTAATCTGCGGTATTTGTTTTATTATTTGCTGCTTTGATACAAGTCCTGTTGCGTCGTTTCGGTAATTACTAAAATCATGATCGCTTACATCTTTTGGAAAACCATTAGTGATGATGATATCGCGGTAACTATCGTTATCAAAATCTGTTATAACTGGTGTCCAGCTCCAGTCAGTTTGAGCAACACCGCTTAAAAAACTAATGTCACTAAAAGCAGGTGCTCCTATAGTATCATTTTCACCAACTCTTGGCCCCTGGTTTAACTCTAAAGTATTGCGCACATACTGGTATTGGTAACCGAACTGATCAAAATTTTGATACGTGATATAACTGTTGGCAGAACTCATCATCTTTTTGCGCAGGTTGTCCTGCGGACTCATATCTAATTCTATTACATCCGGTAAGCCATCATTATTAATATCTGTTATGTCCTGACCCATTGCGTTGAAGGAAGTATGCTTGAAATAATCTTTTGCAAGGTTTGTAAAAGTGCCGTCATGATTATTTATGTAAAGAATATTGTTTGATATAAAATCATCCGAAACATAAATGTCTTTCCATCCGTCATTATTTATATCGCAAATTGTTGCTGCATGTCCATAGCCTTCGTATATCATTCCCGCCTGTTGAGATACATCATGAAAAACCGGGTGTTTTAAGGCAGGATCCCAATCATTGCGGTAAAGCCTTCCAATGCTTGCTCTTTGCTTAGGCAGGTTACGGCGCGCAAACACAGATTGATCATAACCAGTGGAGGCTTCATTTACTGCGAGGTACATATCAAGATCACCATCATTATCATAATCAAAAAAACTTGCCATGGTTGACTGCACATTTACATCCAATCCATATGCAGCAGCCATATCTTTAAAATGCGGAATGCCGTTTTTATCCACTCCTTCATTTATATACAAAACATTGCGCCGCCTTAATGAATCTTTATAAATGGTATTGCATATATAAATATCTGGTAAGCCATCATTATTTATATCAACAACAGATACACCTCTTGCCCACCGCCCCATATCTGATACACCTGCTTTATCAGTTATGTCTTCGAACTTAAAGTTCCCTTTGTTCAAATACAATTTGCAGGAGACCATGTTGCCTGTAAAAAAAATATCCTGCCTGCCATCGTTATTAAAATCGCCGATACCAACACCGCCGCCGTTGTAAATGTTTACAACATCCAATGGGTTTATAGAATCGTTTTCGGTGATTGTATTATTGAAATTAATACCTGAATGAAAAGAAGAAATTTTTTCGAATAACCCGGATTTGTTATTACAGGCAAAAAATAAAAATGTAAACAGGAACGCTAACCATATACGCACTCTATTCATATAATGTCAGTCAGAATTAATTCGCATTAAAAGTAAGTATCATTAAAGTACCAAAAATAAAAAAGGCTTCCATTTTGCAGAAAGCCTTTTTCTAAATTATATTAAATTAATAACCTGGGTTTTGCTGAAGGTTTGGATTAAGTGCAATGGCGCCTTGTGGTATTGGTAAAAGAGTCCAGTTTGGTTCGAGCGCTGTATTGTATAACCCATGCGTTTTGCCATCATGTGTTGGGCCTGGCGCGGGATTTGGAACAGGATTAAAGTTCTTAGAAACTGTACCGTTGGCATCATTTACAAATTTAACGGCAACATCAGTACCTGCCCTGCACAGATCAAAAAAAGTAGAATATTCACCGGTTAGTTCATGCCGGTATTCACTCAATACCATATCCAAAGGTTCATTGATAGGTTGGCCAGGAGTGCCATCATAATTAGCACTGTCTTTCATAACAGCAGGAGCAGTACCGCCCCATGCCCTGTCGCGTACCAATTTAAGATCAGCCATTGCGCCAGTAACATCGCCTGTGCGAACTTTACATTCTGCCCTGCTTAACAACACTTCAGCATAACGCATCATTATCTGGTTTTGGTCTCCGAAAATATGTGCCGTATTATCGCTGGGACTATTATAATTACCGGTAAGATTTGGGTCTCTCCATTTTTTTGCACAAACATATCCTGTACGGCCTTTATCATCTCCATACCATGGCCTGGTCAAAGTACCAACGGTATTCACGATCTTGCCGTCATCCCCTGTGTATGTCGCATTACCTGCAGCAAAACCTGCTACTACAGGAGGATAACCTTTTATTCCACCCCATTTGGCAATAATTCCAGGGCTTTGCAATGCATCTCCAGGACCTACAATAGTGAGCAACTTACGCTTGTCGCCGGATTGATAAGAATTCCACAGTGCCGGGTTACCATAGTCATAACCTTGTTGGGTTATTTCATTTGGCCAGCTAAAGCTGTCTATCCAGCCCAATTCAGCGCCAGGCGGTTGCCAGCTTCCACCCCAATCCTGCGGAGCACCCGGCTTCAGGTAAAACTGAACTTCGAAAATAGATTCATCATTATTCTGATGATCATATTCATTTACATCTGCAAAGTTTGACATTAAATGATAGTTATTAAACTCAGGATTATTAAAAGCCTTTAAAGCATTTTCATAATCTTTCAGCCACATACGTGCTGCGCCTTCGTAAGCATACGCGGCACCTTTTGTTGCCCTTCCTAAATCAGCAGATGATAATGCTGTTTTGGATAACAATAAATTTTCTGCTTGTGTCATATCCGATACTACCTGCATAAATACAGAATCCCTGGAATCCTTGGGTCTTAACCCAAGATTTAAAGCACCGCTGGTGTCTGTCTCCAATGGAACACCGCCAAAAGATGCAGCCAGGTAGTAATAAGTCATTCCTCGCAGGAAGAAAGCCTCTCCCCTTAAGCGGTTTGCAAGCGCAGGGTCAACCACACCGTTTGCTTCGGCTTTGGTAATAATCCCAAATACAGAGTTTGCCCTTGCAATACCAATATAAGATTGATTCCAGAATGTAATAAGCCCAACAAAAGATGGCGAGATCTGGTAGTTATTCCAAAATACGTCAGCGCCCCAATTAAAGAAATCGTGTGTTCCGAAATTGGCTCTGTACCAAATACATTTTTTAAGCAAGTCGCTATTCTGATAGGTATCATAAATAGCATTTACAAGAGAAACTACCTGCGCTGAACTACCGGCAGCCGCCTCGGGAGAGATCCCGAATGTATTGGTTTGATTTAAAAAACTTTTTGAACATGATAATGGAATAATGACGCAGGGCAGAGCTATTATACCTATTATAATTATTGCTTTAATTCGTTTCATATCGCTGAATTTGTTCTTTATTTAAAATGTTACGTTTAATCCGAAAGTGAAATATTTGGATGAGGGATATGTTCCATTGTCAACACCATTTTGAGTTGCATTTCCACCCTGGATTCCTATTTCCGGATCAAGCCCACTGTACTTCGTGATAAAAAAGAGGTTTTGACCGGACACATAGGCCCTGATCTTTGATATGGAATATTTGCTCAATAAACTTGCCGGCAAAGTGTACCCAATAGAAACGTTTTTCAACTTAATGAAACTTCCGTCTTCGATCCATACACTGTTAGGAACATTACTAAGCGAACTCGCATCACCACCATTAGAAGCAGCCCTTGCATACCTGTTTGATGGGGTAGCGGGAGTCCATGCATTCTGGGCATATTCTTTACTAACATTCTCAATTCCTTCCGAACCTCTTGACCCAAAACTTTCGAGATTGCTTTCAACGTAGTTTAACACTTTGTTTCCCTCAGAGCCATAAAAGTATACATTAAAATCCCATCCCTTGTAACTGGCATCGAGGTTAAGCCCCCCGAAAAACTTGGGTTGCGGATTTCCGATAGGCTCTCTGTCGAGGTCATTTATTATGCCATCTCCGTTAATATCAGCAAAAATACGGTCGCCGGGTACAGCAACAGTACCTGGACGATATATGCCACCAGGCGCTTTTGCATTCAAATCGTCAATTTGTTTTTGAGATTGGTAAATACCGACTGCTTTATAACCAAAGAACTCTCCCACGGGTTGCCCTACATAGGAGCGGGTAAATTCGTTCCATTCCTGGAATCCGTTTAAATTTAAACCGCCAAAATTTGATACAAAGTCAGTTCCTGATGCAATGCTGGTAAGTGTATTTTTAATAGTGGTTGCTGTTACGCCAACGCTCCAGTGAAAATCCCTGCTTCCGGTCGCATTATAATTAACAGCAAACTCCCAACCCTTATTGTTCATACTCCCCACATTACGGGTAATAAAATTATAACCGGTTTGTGCAGGCGCCGCAAGTCGCAGCAGGAAATCTTTTGAATCGCGGTTAAAGTAGTCGCCAGTGAAGGTTAAAGCACCATTCAAAAAAGCGGCATCCATGCCAATATCTGTTTGCTTATCAGTTTCCCATTTCAGGGTTGGATTGGCCGGCTGGGTCTGAGCAATACCATTCTGGTATATCTTATTGAACGGATAGCCGAGGTTATCAAGCCCTCCGCCATTTACATTTGACGGATAATTTCCTGCATACAGGGACTGATACTGGAACAATCCTATTGGAGCTTCGTTTCCTACTTCGCCCCAGCTTCCTCTGAATTTGAGGTCAGAAAGCCAGTTTACATCTTTTAAGAACGATTCATTTTTAATTCTCCAGCCAACAGCGGCAGAAGGGAAGGTACCGTATTTATGCCCTGTATCAAACTTGGAAGATCCATCTCTTCTTATTGTTCCGGTTATCATGTATTTATCTGCGTACTGGTAGGTTACCCTCGCAAATGTGGAAGACAATGAATAGACGTTTCTGCCATTTCCGGTGTTCGTACCCGGAATATTTTGATCAAGCGTAAGATTTGAAACCAGCGATAGATCTCTTGTAACATCGTTTGGAGGAATACCGCCGCCTCCCATTCCTGTCCATGTATTTTTTTGGGCAGAAATCCCACCCACAAAATTGATAGTATGTAACCCAAAGGTTTTATCATACGATATTGTATTCTCCCACAGCCATTCAAATGTACGGTTCACCGTCTGGTGATAATTTGCAGGCGTCGTAACTGATCCCGGATATTGCGCTGCAGCCCTGTCATCTTCCGGCTGGAGGAAGAAACCTGAATAATCGCTCACATTTGTACCAACATTCGTTTTAAGTTTAAGGCCGTCGTAAATAGTAGCTTCCAGAGAAGTGGTTGCTAATACATAGTTGTTTACATTTTGATATTGGTTGGTTTCAACAGAATAAATCGGGTTACCCCACTTGCTCACAAGGGGATTAAGCGGATAGTAAAAGCCATAATTGCCATTAGCATCCTTGATCTGATTAGTGAGCATGTTACCACCATCCAAAGTTGGAGGAAGTAAGGAAACCTGGAGAAGATTGCCTGTTCCAAGAGGATTGTTTTGATCCTGGTAAGAATATTTTACACTTGTTGACGATTTGAGCCATGAGGTAGCCTGGTAGTCTAAATTAAGATTAAGGCTATACCTTTTAAAAAAGGAACCTATTACAATACCTTTTTGATCATAATAGCCAAACGACATTGCAGCCTGAACTTTATCACTTCCTCCACGAATACCAAGTGTATAATTTTGCGTTAAACCCTGCCTATAAACAGCATTCTGCCAATCTACGCTATGAAGTGAATTGGGATCATCCCAGATTGGCAATGGATTGTAAGTACGGGTTGAATCTCCGGCCTTAACCTGGGCAGAAAACGTGGCCCACTGCTGTGCATTTAACACGTCGTATTCTTTGGGTTTGCTTTGAGAAGAAACATAAGCGTCTAAAGAAACCTGCATTTTATTTTTTGTGCCTTTTTTTGTAGTTATAATTACAACGCCATTAGCCGCCCGAATACCATATATAGCTGTTGCCGACGCATCTTTCAACACGTCTATGCTGGCAATGTCATTCGGGTTGATATTGTTTATGCCACCCGTTGTTGGATAACCATCTATAACATATAAAGGATTATTACCTCCGCTGGCAAGGCTTCCAACTCCTCTTATTAATATAGTTACATTTCCACCAGGCGAGGCATCATTGTTTATTACCTGAACACCAGGCGCTCTACCCTGTATAGCCTGGTCTAACGTAGTAACAGGCACTTTAGCAATAGTAGCCGCATTTATACTTGCTATTGAACCGGTGACATCTTTACGCTTTTGTGTACCATAACCTACAACAACAATCTGTTGCAGGGACTGCACATCAGCTACTAATTGTATATTAATAGTAGTTTGATTATTTACGGCGACTTCCCGCTGTGTATAACCAACCGCGCTAATAACTAAAGTAGCAGTTGGGTTAACGCTGATACTAAAATTTCCGTTCTCACTTGCAATGATACCTGTTTTAGTGCCCTTTACTTTTATACTGGCTCCGGAGATAGCACTATCTCCCTGATCAGATGTAACTCTGCCTGTTACCTGCACTGTTTGCGCATGCGCAGTGGTAGTTAAAATTAAAATCAGCAGAATTGTTTGAAATGTTTTTTTTAAAAGATAAGCGTAAGCAATGTAGTTATATTTCATATGTTTCCTTTTGCAAATGGTTTAGTAAATACAAACAATTATTAAATTAATTTTCTTAAAGCACATTAAAAGATTTGGCTTAAATATCAATATAAGTAAACATTATTTGATTCAGACCTGTCTGCCGTAATACAAACAACCTAATATTGCCTATGCAATCTAAAAAACAATAACGTAAGAAAAAAGTACAGGGACTATAAATATACGCAAACGATACCGGCAACGTTTGCATTGAACTCTAACAGATAAAATATGATAACCTTTATGCTGAATAATATTTTATTGTTAGTTAAATGAAAGTAATTCTTTACAACATTTAAAAAAATTCTTTGAGATAATTAATATAACTACATTAATTCTTTTACCACATTTTTAATTACTCTTGGTTTGCCTAATGTATAATAATGCAGAACAGGTACGCCAAATTTTTTCAATTCTTTGCTTTGCTGAATAAGCCATTCTGTGCCTACTTTTTCTGTGTCTTCATCTGTTTTACAACGCATAATTTCTTCAGATAGTGCAGTAGGAATATCAACATGAAAGATCCTTGGCAATACAGATAGCTGCTTGCGGCTGGTAATAGGTTTTAAACCCGGTATAATGGGAACATTAATATCGTTGTCGCGACAGGTTTTTACAAACTCAAAAAACTTTTGGTTATCAAAAAACATTTGCGTCATAATATATTCAGCGCCACAACAAACTTTTTCTTTCAGGCGCTGCATATCAATTTCAGGATTGGGCGACTCAAAATGTTTTTCAGGATATCCGGCAACCCCTATACAAAATTTTGTTTTCCATCCATCACGGATATCATCATCCAGATAAATGCCGTTGTTGAGATTTACAATTTGTTTCAGCAGATCACTTGCATATTGGTTTCCGTCACGCTCAGGTTCAAATGAAGCAGCATTTTTTTCTGCATCACCCCGAATTGCCAATACATTATCAATACCTAAAAAATTCAGATCAATCAATGCATCTTCTGTTTCTCTTTTTGAAAAACCCCCGCAAATAATATGTGGTACTGCATCAATTTTATAATGATTCATGATGGCAGCGCAAATACCAACTGTGCCCGGCCGTTTACGCACTTCTACCTTTTCAAAGCTTCCATCTGTCCTTTTCTTAAAAGCCGTTTCACTGCGGTGATACGTTACGTTTATCCAAGAAGGCTTAAATTCCATCAAAGTATCAAGATGTTCATAAATTGAATTAATACTTTTACCTTTTAACGGAGGTAATATTTCAAAAGATATCAATGTATCCTTTGCGTTGCTTATATGCTCTGTGATCTTCATTTTAAAAAAGTGGTGCAAATGTAATTATGTATTCTGTACTTTTTGTCCTGGTATAAAAAGTACTAAAAAATCCAGGAACGAATGATCTTGCGACACATTCGTTCACACGCCATGATTAATCTGCCAGTCATTTAGACCGATGAGAGAAATCTCATTATAAAATTTCTATTGAATAACTGCAATCATTAACAGGAACTTCATACAATATTTCTGTTTATTTGTATTCATCAATAGCAAACAGTGCAAACAAATAAACTCTTTGTTGAACAGGGTTCAATCGTAAGAAAGATTTGGGGCAAGGCTGATACCGTGATGTTCATCTTCGCAGGATCTGCTGCAGAATTTGCTTTAAATAAGGCCGTTGATTGGTTATACTTCACAGGCAAGTTGCCCGCTGATCCAATTGGAAGATTGTTCTCAACAGTTACGTACGCACGCTTCATAATTTTTTCTGACGTTGATACAGCAAATAAAGCTATTGATAAAATAACAAGCATTCATGCCGCGGTTGAACAAAACCGCAATGCTGCAATACCAGATTGGGCATACAGGGATGTTTTATTTATGTTGATTCATTATTCCATTGCATCTTATGAATTGCTGGAAAGAAAATTAACTGATGATGAAAAACAGGAAGTGTTTAATGTGTTTTATAAAGTTGGTTCCCGAATGCATTTAAAACAATTGCCTTCAAATTATAAAGCCTGGACAATTGATTATGAACGACACTTGCAAAATGATTTAGCTAAAAGCAATTATACAATTGATTTGTTCAAACAATACAAAAAACATCTCGGCACTTTTCGTTATTACATATTGATTGAATCACAAAAATTATTAGTTCCAAAAAGAGTATATACTTTACTTGGCTTCAGTAATTTTTCAATGATGAGCCTTGTTGTTCCTGCTTATAAACTTAGCAGGTTAATTAAGTTGGATAATTTTTTGAAGGAGCTTGTTCTTCCTGATAAATACAAATCGCAGGTTAAAGAATTAGATATTAAACACTAACGAATACCTAACAACTCGACGTCAAATATCAATGTTGCATTTGGAGGAATAGAACTGCCGGCACCTCTTGCGCCATAACCTAAATTAGAAGGAATAAACAATCGCCACTTGCTGCCAACAGTCATCAGTTGCAATGCTTCTGTCCAGCCGGGTATAACCTGGTTAACACCAAATGTTGCCGGCTGTCCGCGTTTATAAGAACTATCAAAAATTTTATCGTTAATTAATTTGCCTTCATAATGTACTGTAACCAAAGAACGTGCACCGGGCTTTTCGCCTTCTGCATCTTTTAGAATGGTATATTGTAAACCTGAAGGCAACGTAGTAACACCTTCTGCTTTTGCATTCTCCTGCAAAAACTTTTCTTGTTCTTCTGCTTTTGATTGAAACATAGCTTTTAATTTATGTTGTAAGCTCATAATGCAAAGAAACAAAAAGCTTGTTACTTTCTTTTCTTGAAAAAAGAAAGTAACCAAAGAAATTCAAGAGCGAACGATATTGCTCAGTTATTAATTATTTTTAATTGCCTTCGCGAATCTCCTTTGTCGATTTCAGCACGTTCGCTCATTCGAATTAATTAAGCTTTTGTACTGCTGATTTTTAAGCAGTTGAGCCTTAATTAATTTGTTTGAGTTATTGTGTTCTTGCTTCTACTTATTTAGATGCTGATAAACAGTAATGTTTTTAATCGTCATTCCCGCGAAGGCGGGAATCTGCTTTTTAAAATTTAATTTGGTTGAATATTTGTAAAATGATTATTACTTGTATTACTTGAAAAGCAAATGTCCAATCAAGTGTAAGTTGTTGTGCTTTGTTTTTGTAGTATTTGCAAGAGTCCAAAAAGTTATAAATAAAGTAAAAAGCTAACAGCTTACTTCAACAACTCACAAGGTTTTAAACCGGTGTGCTTTTTAAATGCGGCAGAGAAATGCGAGATAGATGAGTAACCAAGCAGATCAGAAACATCAGTAACACTTAAACTTTTTTCATACAAAAGATATTTTGCATGCTCCATTCTTTGTTGCTGGTAAAAATCAAAAATGGTGGTGCCAAAAATTTCTTTAAATCCCTGTTTAAGATAACATTCGTTGATGGCAACCTTACGGCTGAGTTCTTTAATGGTTATAGGATTACCAATTCGTTCCAGCAAAATTTCACGGGCTTTATAAATGCTGTCGCGGCCTGATTCATTTTCGAGGAACTTGCATGCAAAGCCTTCTTCCTTTTCTTCAACTAAACATTCAACACTGTATAAAAGCAGTTCATGCACTTTTGCATTGGTGTAAATATTTTCGAGTGCACCGCTGAAACCATTGCTGAGCAAGGCATCCAGCACCATGCGCTTACGGCTGCAAACAGGAAAAATTTTATTGAATGAATAAGGATGGCTGAAAGCAAGCACTTCATCTTTTCTATTCGCAAGCTTTACATTATGTACAAACTGGTATAAAAAACCCGATGAGAAATGAAAAGAGAAAACATCAATTGTATTGTGGCTTTTGCATTGTTCTGCAGACGCTACGCAGGCCATACAATTTTTTTCTGAACAATATTTATTGCCTGTAATACAAAACCGCAGCTCAAAGAAATTTTCATCAGGCTGGCTTTTACTGTAATGATATACCAGCATGCCTTTATCTTCTGTATGCAAAAACTGTGGTGCATTGTACCTGCGGATCATATAATGCACCGAACCGGGAACCTGCTGCTCCTTTACCTCAAGCAGATCCATCCTCGAATCAATTGTGTCGCGGTGGGCTGCCTGCAATATGTCCAGTGTTTGTATCATGAACGGGCGCAAAGATAGGTAAGCTTATCCACCCTTCCCTAAAGCAAAGGCTTACGAACTTCATTTTACAAAAGCATTACAATTTATTAGAGGCCTGCAAACTCCCTTTATGTGGATTGGGTGTGTCTTGTTTTTAAAACCCTTTCAATATCGTTCAGCGACATTCCTTTTGCATTCAACAAAATCAAATAATGAAATAATAGGTCTGCCGCTTCATCTTTAAACAATTCATCGTTGTTATCTTTTGCCTCAATTACCAGTTCAACCGCTTCTTCTCCTACTTTCTGCGCAATTTTATTAATACCTTTTTCAAACAAACTGTTTACATAAGAACCTTCTTGTTTTGTTTCTTTTCTTGATTCAATGATCTTTTCCAATTGATTTAAAAAATTACCTTCATTAGTTTCACTAAAACAAGTATCTGCGCCAGTATGGCAAACCGGCCCAACAGGATTTGCTTTGATAAGCAAACAATCATTGTCGCAATCCATCAAAATGTCTTTCACAAAAAGAAAATTGCCGCTGGTTTCGCCTTTTGTCCAAAGCCCTTGTTTGCTGCGACTATAAAAAGTTATTCGCTGATCAACGGTCGTTTTATCAAATGCCTCTTCATTCATATAACCAAGCATCAACACTTTATTAGTTGATGCATCTTGCACAATTACAGGAATAAGTTTATCCGGAAATTTATCAAAGTCAGGTTTCATAATTTCTTTTTTGTTGATCAGCTTTTGTATTACATGGCAGCACGGTTGTGTCACTCCCTTGTACTGTATATTTTCATGGCAACATTGAATTACACTCTAACATTAATATTTCGATCTTTTAAAAACATCTTCAAATCAGGAATTGCAATTTCTTTATAATGAAACAAGCTCGCCGCCAAAGCTGCGTCTGCGCCTGCTTCAAAAACATCTGCGAAATGTTGCATGTTGCCTGCACCACCACTTGCAATTACCGGAACGCATGAAAACGACTCTACCTCTTTGATCAGTTCATTCGCAAAGCCTTGTTTGGTTCCATCATGATTAATTGACGTTAATAAAATTTCACCTGCACCAAGATCGATGGCTTGCTTCATCCATTCAATTGCATTCATTGATGTTGCCACACGGCCGCCATTCAAATAGACAAACCAATTATCATTTTCAAACTTTGCATCAACCGCCAACACTGTGCATTGTACACCAAATTGTTTTGCGATCTCGGTTATCAACTCAGGTCTTTTAATTGCTGCCGTGTTGATAGAAATTTTATCAGCACCGGCATTTAATAAAACACTCACATCTTCAACAGAAGAAATACCGCCACCAACAGTAAATGGAATATTGATAGCCGCAGCAACTTTTGTAACCAAATCAACAAGCGTTTTGCGCTTTTCATTTGTTGCGGTTATATCAAGAAAAACCAATTCATCAGCACCTTGTTCTGCATAAAATGCAGCAAGTTCAACAGCATCACCTGCATCACGAATGTTTACAAAATTTACACCTTTCACTGTGCGGCCATCTTTTACATCCAAACATGGAATGATTCTTTTTGTCAAGGGCATTACTGCAAATATTTCTTTAATTGATTTAATTGAATTCTCCCTTCATACAAAGCTTTCCCAATAATAGCACCTGAACAACCAATCGCATCTAACTCTTCAATATCATCAATTGATGTTATGCCACCACTTGCAATTAAATGCAGTTGCGGAAAAGCCTTTAATATCTTTTTATACAAATCGATTGATGCGCCCTGTAATAAACCATCTTTAGAAATATCTGTACAAAAAATCTGGTCAACACCACGATTTATATAAGCGCTTATATAATTTATGATGTTGAGATTCGCTGATTGTTGCCATCCGCTGATCATAATATTTTCATCTCTAACGTCAGCACCTAATAAAATTTTTGATGCACCAAATTGTTTTATCCAATCTTCAACCAACTCAGGTTGCTTAACGGCAACGCTTCCAATATTGATCATTGCTGCACCTGTATTTAAAACAGCTTCAACATCTTCGTTTGTTTTAATTCCGCCCCCAAAATCAATTTTCAGCTTTGTATTTGATGTAACCGATTCTAATGTTTTAAAGTTGATGATTTTGCTTTGTTTCGCGCCATCCAGATCAACCATGTGCAATCTTTTTATTCCGGCTTCTTCAAATTCTTTGGCAACTTCAACAGGCGATTCGTTATAGATCTTTTTTGTATCATAATCACCTTGTGATAATCGAACACATTTGCCGTCTATTATATCTATCGCCGGTATAATTTCGATCATAATTCAATAAAATTTTTCAGAATTCTTTCTCCTGTTTTGCCAGACTTTTCCGGGTGAAATTGCACTGCATAAAAATTATCTTTCTGTATCGCAGCACTATATTCCAAGCTGTAATTTGCTGTCGCTGCAGTATGATTTGATTTCTCCACATAATAACTGTGCACGAAATACACAAACTCGTTTTCATTCAAATCCTTGAACAAGGATTGCCGCAAATCATAAATATTATTCCAACCCATTTGCGGTACTTTAATATCGCCTTCAAATTTTTTTACACATTCATCAAACACGCCAATGCATTGCGTATTATTTTCTTCTGAATATTTGCACAGCAATTGCATACCCAAACAAATTCCTAAAAAAAGTTGTTTACAATTTTTGATTACTTCATCCAGCTTTCTTTCACGCAAATAATCCATTGCAAAACCAGCAGCACCAACTCCTGGAAAAATAATTTTATCTGCGCTTAATATTTCTTCTACATCATCAGAAACAATTGCATTCGCACCTAATCGCTGCAACCCAAACTCAACAGAACAAACATTACCGGCATTATATTTTATAATTACAATTTTCATTTACAAAATTCCTTTTGTTGTTGGTAACGCATCATTGCTTTCATCAACAGCAATTGCCATCTTAATTGACTTTGCAAATGCTTTGAATATTGATTCAATTTTATGATGTTCATTATCGCCTTCCGCTTTAATATTCAAATTACATTTTGCTGCATCGCTGAACGATTTAAAGAAATGATAGAACATTTCTGTTGGCATATCACCAACATACTCACGATTGAATTTTACATCCCAAACCAACCAATTTCTGCCGCCGAAATCAATAGCAACCTGGGCCAGGCAATCATCCATTGGTAATAAAAAACCATAGCGCTCCATTCCTTTTTTATTACCAACCGCTTTTGCAATTGTTTCACCTAAAGCAATAGCCGTATCTTCTATTGTGTGATGTTCATCAATATGCAAGTCACCATCAACTTTCAAATTTAAATCGATCAAACTATGCTTTGATAATTGCTCGATCATGTGGTTGAAAAAATTTAAACCTGTATCAACATTATAAGCTCCGTTGCCATCAAGATTCATTTCGATTTCAATCTTAGTTTCATTGGTGTTTCTTGAATGAATAATTTTTCGTGATGATGATTTTAAATTTGCATACACATCATCCCAATTTGTAAAATTCTCTTTTTTAATATACTTTTCATTCTTCCCAATTGCATCAACATTATCCTGAATTTTAAAAACAATACTTTCATTTTTCAATACTTCAATTGCTTTAGAAAGCACACGAGTTGTTTTGCTCTTTACAATTAAAATCAATTCATAATTTAATTGTTTGCTGATTCGGTATAAAGTATGAATCACATCTTTTTCAAAACTTATATCTTCAACAGAGCTACCGCTTACAGAAACAAGAATGGTATCAATATCAATAAAAAGCTTCTTCATTATTTATATTCTTTTAAAGCCATTAAAAGTTGATCATTTTCTTCAGGAGTTCCAATAGTTACACGCAAACTGTTTTCACACAAAGGTTGATTGCTTCGATTTCTTACTACAATAGTTTTTGACAAAAGGTACTTATACAGATCACTTGCATTTTCAACTTTTATCAAAATAAAATTTGCATCTGACGGATATATTTTTTTTATAAAATCGAATTGCTGAAACTCCTGCAACAATCTTTCTTTTTGTTGAATTAAAACAATGGTTTTTTCTTTTGCTTCTTCTTCATTTTGTAATGCTAAAAACGCTAACTGCTGTGTTGCTTCGCTGATATTATACGGCGGCTTTATTTTATTCAACACATTAATAATTTCTTTTGAAGCGTAAGCAAATCCAATTCTCAATCCAGCTAAGCCCCATGCTTTAGATAAAGTTTGCAATACCACAAGATTTGAATATTCATTTAATCTTTTTATCCATGAATCTTTTGAAGCAAAATCAATATACGCTTCATCAACTACAACAATTCCGTGAAAGTTTTTCAATAACCATTCAATACTTTCTTCAGCCAATAAATTCCCTGTTGGGTTATTAGGCGAACAAATCCAAATGATCTTTGTATTTGAATCAATAGCAACTTTTGCAGCTTCTATATTCAATTGAAAATCTTCCGTTAATAAAACTTTATTAATAGCAACATCATTTATTTCAGCAGCTACTTCGTACATGCCATAGGTTGGAGGAAAGATCAAAATATTATCAACACCCGGATTGCAAAAAGCTCTTATCAAAAGATCAATCGCTTCATCGCTTCCATTACCAACAAAAATATTTTCTGTTGCAATGTCTTTTATAGATGAAAGTTTTTGTTTCAATTGTTTTTGCAAAGGATCAGGATAGCGATTATAATTTACATCAATTGATGAACCCAAACTGTTTTCATTCGCATCTAAGAATATTTGTGCATCACCTTCAAACTCTGAACGAGCTGATGAATAAGGCACCAGCTTTTTTACATTATTACGAAGAATATTATCCAAGCTAAATTCAGCCATAATTAATTTTTTAATCTTACAGTAACTGCATTAGCATGTGCCTGCAAACCTTCTGCTTCGGCCATTGTTGTTACTGCATTTGCAATATTTTTTAATCCTTGGTTTGATAATTGCTGAAACGTGATCTTCTTATAAAAACTATCTAATGAAACACCACTATATGCTTTTGCAAAACCATTCGTAGGTAACGCATGATTGGTTCCTGAAGCATAATCACCTACACTTTCCGGCGAATAATTTCCCAGAAATACTGAACCGGCATTGGTAATTTTTTCAGCAATTAATTCTACATTATCACAAGCAATAATCAAATGCTCCGGCGCATATTCATTTAATAGATCAATGCCTTCATCAATATCATTTACAATAATGGCTTTGCTGTTCTTCAATGCATCAACAGCAATATCCTTTCTTGGCAAACTATTTAATTGTTGCTCTAAACTTGCAATCGTTTTATCAGCAATTGTTTTATCATTCGTCACTAATAAAACCTGTGAATCTTTTCCATGTTCCGCCTGCGATAAAAGATCTGCAGCAATAAATTCAGCATTAGCATTTGCATCAGCTAATACAGCAACTTCACTCGGACCGGCGGGCATATCAATGGCTACACCTTCTGCATTTACCAACATTTTTGCGCAGGTTATAAACTGGTTTCCCGGCCCAAAAATCTTATATACTTTATCAATCGTTTCCGTTCCGTAAGCCAATGCGGCAATAGCTTGTGCACCACCAACTTTATAAATTGTATTGATGCCGATTTGTTTTGCAGCATATAAAACAGCAGGATGAACAAAGCCATTCTTTTGTGGCGGTGTACAAACAATAATCTCTTTACAACGCGCAATAGTTGCGGGAACTCCCAACATAATTAAAGTAGAAAACAAAGGCGCCGTACCACCGGGAATATATAAGCCAACCTTTTCAATAGCAACAGATTTGCGCCAGCAAACAACACCCGGCATTGTTTCAATCTTTTCAACAGGTTGTTGTTGTGCTTCATGAAATTTGCGCACATTTTTTATGGAAATATTTATGGCAGTTTTCAAATCATCATTAATTGTTGCTGCTGTTTGCCATTCTTCTTCACTAACAAAAAAATTAGTCAAATCGAGTTTATCAAACTTCTTTGTATAATCTTTTACAGCTGCATCACCACGTTGCTTTACATCATTCAAAATACTTTCAACAATATTTTTTACAGAAGTAAAATCCTGCGATGGTCTTTGCAACAATTGCTTCCAATCTTTTTTATCCGGATATTCTACAACCTGCATCATAAGATCATTTTTTCAATTGGTGCAATTAAAATTCCTTCTGCACCATTCTCTTTTAAGCCTTCAATAATGTTCCAGAAATCATCTTCATGCACAACCGAATGCAATGAACTCCAGCCACTAATTCCCAATGGTAAAATCGTTGGACTTTTCATACCGGGAATCAAACTGCAGATAATATCCAGCTTATCATCAGGCGCATTTAATAAAATATATTTATATTTCTTTGCTTTCTTTACAGCTTGCAGCCTGAACAATAATTTTTTCAGCAACAATTGTTTTTCAGTCGAAAGATTTTTATTGCTGATCAACGCTGCTTCAGAATTTAATATCACTTCTGTTTCTTTCAAACCGTTTGAAAACAATGTGCTGCCACTGCTTACCAAATCACATATTGCATCCGCCAAACCCACGCCAGTCGTGATTTCCACAGATCCGCTTATTTCATGAATCTCTGCATCAATTTTATTCTTATCTAAAAATTGTTGAAGCAATAAAGGATACGTTGTAGCAATGCGTTTCTTATTTAAAAAAGAGCCATCAGCATAATTTTCATTACGCGGAACAGCAATAGATAACCTGCATTTTCCAAAGCCAAGCCTATCAATCAGGCTTACATTTTTGTTGGTTTCGTAAATAATATTTTCGCCCACAATACCAATATCTGCAACACCATCTTCCACGTATTGCGGAATATCGTCATCACGCAAAAACAAAATCTGCATAGGAAAATTGGTGGCTTCATTCAATAATTTATTCATTCCGTTTTGCAGTTCGATACCGCATTCTTTCAAAATTTTTATCGAGTCATCATACAATCTTCCCGATTTCTGAACAGCGATCTTCAGCTTTGTTTCCATTGTTTTAAAATAAAAAAGGCTTACGCAAAACGTAAGCCTTTTGTTTGAAAATGTTTTATGATTACATACAAATCAGTCAGCTTACCCTTTTGGTAAAATGATGATGACGTGTATGTGTGTTGCGAATCATGAGGTGGCAAAAGTAAGGATTCATATTTAAAAACAATAAATAAGAGCAAATAAATAATGTAAGTGAAATTATACGATAAGAATGTTGAAGCTCTCATTAAATCGTATAAAATTATTAGTAAGAACAGCCAATAAAACAGATAAATTTGGAATATGGTCAAGCTAATTCATGGTTTTAGTTAGCGATAGATAATGAATGAATTTTGAAAGTCATATTAATCTAAGAAATCAAACAATTAAACTATATGAAAATAAACTTTACACGTTATTTAGTTGTTGTTGCATTATTTTTCTGCTGCAATAATTTTACCACCGCGCAGGTAAATGTGCAGGACTCTCTTGCTCTTGTCGATTTTTACAATAGTCTTAATGGACCTAACTGGTTTTACTTCGATAATTGGTTAAGTGATGCGCCGGTACCAGAGTGGAAAGGAGTAACGGTTACAGATAACCGGGTAACAGAACTTTCCTTATTTAATGATCCAACTGGTAATCTCCCCGCTTCCATTGGAAATTTAACTGAACTTACAAGGCTAAACTTAGCCAACTGCAATCTGAAAGGCAAAATTCCTTCTACTATTGGTAACCTTACAAAACTTAAGTTTTTATCTTTTAATTCGAGTTGGGGTTTAAGAGGAACTATTCCTTCATCTATGGGTAATCTTCTCAATCTTGAATACCTGGATTTCCTGGGAAACAAATTAGAGGGCAGCATACCTGAATCATTGGGCAACTTAATCAACCTGAAAACACTTGAACTCTCAGGCAACCACTTAGCAGGCAGTATTCCATCCACCTTTAATAATCTTACTAATCTGGAATATTTCCGTGTAACAATTAATGATCTTTCAGCAACAATTCCGTCCTTGAACAAACTTAAAAATCTGAAAGCTTTAGATTTAAATTTTAATGCATTCACTTTTGCAGGCATGGAACGCATTGCCACGCAATTTTCTTTTGCCAACTATTCCCCGCAGCATAAAATTCCTATATACAGAAATGGAAATAAGCTTTCTGTTCAAGCCGGAGGACATTTAGAAAACAATACTTATAAATGGTATAAAGACAGCGTTTTGATTGCTACCATTACAGGTGATAATAAATATCATCCTACAAAAAGCGGACAATATTATGTGGCAGTTACCAATTCTGTCGCCACACAATTAACGCTTTACAGTGAAACGTTCAATTATGTAAAATCAAACAGTTTAACAGATGCTACTGCAAATACCTTGTATTCAAATGCTATGGTTTCACCAAACCCGGCTACATCAAATACAACTGTTTCATTTAATGCAAAGGGAAAATATACAATAGCTATTACTGACTTTTCAGGAAAGATATTATTGTCTAAAACCGGTATTTCATCTGCCACTAAAAACACGTACCAGTTTGATGTAAGTAAGTTTGCAAGCGGCATATATTATATAACTATTACAGATGAAAATGATAACAAGCAGGAGTTAAAATTAAATAGGCAATAAAACAAATCACATAAAAAAGGAGAGCTCGCCACTCTTCTTTTTTATTTAGACTGAAACTAATTTCCAAATGGCAAAATTATCTTGAAAAAATTTTTTCTTGTAATCGTTAGATTGTTTCTTTTACTATCATCTTTTAAAACTTTTCCCCCTTATCGCCTCTTGCATTGTATTTTTATATAGCGTGAAAAAATTACTTCAAAAACTTTTTCGTGAACCTGTTATCCGTTTCGCGGATAAATATTCTTCAAGACCGGATAAGCAAAGAGTGTTTGATTCTTTAACTGAACTACACAAAAAAATTACTGCTGGCGATGAGAAAAAAGGACTGATCATTCCGTTTGATACTACAATGCAAAAGTTTATTATATTCTCAGATCAGCACAAAGGCGCAAAAAATAATGCAGACGATTTTTTTGTTTGCGAAAAAAATTATTTAGCCGCACTTGATTACTATTTTAATGAAAACTTTTATTTTATAAATCTTGGTGATGGTGAAGAGTTTTGGGAAAACACGGTTGCTGCTGTAAAAAAAAGTTATCCTGAATGTTTTGAGAAAGAAGAGCAGTTTCTTAAACAAAAAAGGTTTATAAAAATTTTTGGCAATCATGATCTTGATTGGAATACTGATTTAAAAGCAAACATTTTATTAAACAGTTTTTATAAAGAAAGTTTTTCTGTTTATGAAGGTTGTGTATTGGCCACGGCAATAAACGAGCGTGCTTTCCAGATTTATTTAACACACGGCCACCAGGGAGATTTGCAAAGCGACGGCAACTGGTTTAGTAAATTGTTTGTTGCAAAAATCTGGGGCCCGATGCAAGGTTTATTAGACATAAATCCAAACACACCTGCAAACAATGATCATCTGAAATCTTTACACAATACAATTATGTATGAATGGAGCAGCGCTGAAAAAAATATTTTACTAATAACAGGCCACACACATCAGCCGGTTTTTATGTCGTTAACACACCTGGAAAGATTGTATGTGAAATTAAGTACAGCGCAAAAAGCAAATGATGCATCTTTAATAAAAAATATAGAAGACGAAATAAAAAAAGCACAGCCGGCAAATGAAACGCCGCCTGATCTTTCCAAAATAATCCCGTCTTATTTTAACAGCGGTTGCTGTTGTTTTGATGATGGTGATATTACCGGAATTGAAATCGCTGATGGTTGTATCCGCTTAATAAAGTGGCAATCAAAAAACAATATTCCGCAAAGAGAAGTGCTGGAAGAAATTAAACTGAGTGAACTGGAAGATCTGCTGCCATAACATATTCTTTTTTAATTTTAATAAGTTCGTATGTTAGAATAAATAGTGATTATGCAGCATTAAAACAATTTCAGCGATGGATAATGATAATGAAAAAAAAAGGCTGATGCCTTATGTATTTGCCATAATAATTATTGGCGGCATGTTAATAATTATACTGGTTGACTGGCTGTTTAAAAGATGAAGCTGAAGATATTTTTATAAAGCTGAATTTGCATAAAGCAGATTAAAAAAATATAAAACTCATTCAAGTGGTTTTTGAACGCTTACAATTATTTCAGAATTTGCTGATAGTGTAAGCACAGCATTAATAAATATATAGGTGACTCCATACGCAATTTTTCCCTGCAGCCGCCTGTCTTCATTGCTGTTAGGATCATTTCTTGAATCGTACAAATTGCAGTCTGGGACAGAAGCAAAATCAGTTGCAATGCTATTACAGGCGGCATCTGCCGTTGAGCCTGTAGTTGGTAAAGCAGCATACACGTATGTATAATTTGTACTCTTGGTTATAGCTAAGTATGTAGTTGAGTATCCTTTTATCTGGTAAGTACATTCATATATCTCCGTTTGATCATTGGAGGTTACAAAAGCACCTTTTAAACCTTCAAAGTTATTTTTACAGGCTTCTACAAGTGTATTTATATCTTTAGCAAAATCACTCTGCGCGTTGACTGAAGTTTTTAAAAAGCAGGAAATAATAATTAATAAAACGGTAAGTATGTATTTACAATTTTTTCTCATAGCAAGGTTTAGGCAAGATTAATGATAAAACAGGAGAACCGCCAAAAAACCTCCGGATGAAATAAGTTTGATGTACAATGGATGTTTAATTGCAACGAAAAGAAATTATAATATTAAGATAAGCGTTTTACGTTTTTATCTGAAAACCGGTAAACTTTAAGCCAGCTTTTTGTTTGCACTTTTACATACTTTAACCCATCAGTAAAAGTTTATTTTACTTTTATTGCTAGAAATGAATAACTACTAAATCAGCTATCAACACCTACTTACTTATCTTTTCAATGCTTATTGAATCTCCTGTTATATTTCCTTCAATGGTTACTTTATCACCTATAAAATCTGCGGCTTTATCAGGATTAGTAATTGCGTATACTTTATCATCTACTACAAAAACAGGTTTATAGCCTTCGCCAACGCACTTTTTTGCGCAGGAAGCATGCTCTGCTTTATTGCCTGCCACACCACAATGAGAATCGCTTATATAACCCGTCCATTTACCATTATCAGCTGCAAATGCAGTAATAAAGAATAACATAACCGGCAGTATCAGGTACTTTTTCATAATCGTAAATTTTATGTTTATAATTTATGAAAAGTACAACTTCTCCGCTACATTTTTATTGTCTTTAATTAATAATAATACTTGCTTAACGTAATAGTTGTTCTGAACCAATAAAACTTTGTACAGTATGTTGTGCTTCATACTATGCCAGAAACTGAAATTGAATTTATTAATAAACTAATGCAAAAAAAATATCTTTGAGAGATGCCAGCTATTAAGGTAATATGAAATTTTTCAAAAATCTTCTTAAACCAACAGATAACAGCCCGCTCATTATTTTCAGAATTGTATTCGGATTTCTTTTATTCTACCATTTTTTATTTGCTCTTTTAAAGGGTAATATTTACAAAGATTTTATAAAGCCTCCTTTTACGTTTAATTATATAGGATTTGATTTCTTACAACCTTTGCCAGGGAACGGCATGTATTTTTATGTTGGAGCGATGGTATTGCTGGCTTTACTGATTATGCTTGGCGCATGGTACCGCATAGCAATGATTTGTTTTTCGCTGTTATGGACGGCTCTTTACCTGATGCAGAAGTCAGGTTACAACAATCATTATTACCTGATGGTTTTATTATGCTGGATAATGGTTTTTTTGCCGGCAAACCGGTATTATTCTATAGATGTAAAAAGAAAAGCAGTAACAGCAACAGATAAATGTGGCAGGTATTGTTTGTTAATCTTTATTGTGCAGATCGCGATAGTTTATTTTTTTGCTGCGATGAGTAAATTATCCTCTGATTGGTTTTCAGGTAAATATATTGCCATACAATTTTCAGAGTTAAGCCGCCGCCCTGTAATTGGAATAGTTTACAGGCAGCAATGGTTTCAGTTGCTTATTTGTTATGGCGGCTTCTTATTAGATCTTTTAATCGTGCCGTTGTTGCTATGGAAAAAAACAAGAAATTATGCATTCATTGTTTCATGCCTGTTTCATCTTTTTAACTCTTTCAGTTTTAATATTGGCATTTTTCCTTACTTATCAATTGCCCTTAACTTGTTTTTTTTCGAACCGGCTAAATTACGGCGGCTGTTTTTTCGACATCAACTCATTACCGAAAACAAATATCAGCCTGCAGGCAATTCATTTGTTCAAAAAATAATTCTATATAGTTTGGGCATTTATTTTTTTTTCCAAATTATTATACCGGCGCGATCATGGCTTTACACAGGCAATGTTTTCTGGACAGAAGAAGGTTATCGAATGAGCTGGAAAATGATGATGCGTGCTAAAAATGGAAGTGTTTATTTCAAGGTAACAGATCCGGATTTACATAAGTGCTGGAAAGTTGATCCTGCAAAAATTTTTGATGAAGACAAGGTAACATGGCTTGCTATTTCACCTGATATTATCTGGCAGTATAGTCAAAGATTAAAAACTGATTTTGCTAAAAAGGGCTTTTCAAATGTGCAGGTATATGCTATTGGAGAGGTTAGCCTCAACAGAAGTAGCCCTATGCCGCTTATTGATACAACTGTAAATCTTGCTGCTGTTAAATGGCAATCTTTTCGTCATTCAGAGTGGATAACGGATGGCCCCGGGCGCTGATACAAGATGCATATAAATAATACGCCGCGTTTATTGTATTTATAAATATTACTGTTGGCATGCTTATTTATAATATTCCAGTGATAAGTATTAAAAAAATTCTTAGTATGCAGTATTATAGTAATTTAAAACTATTAAAATGAAAAAGCTGGTTCTGCTGTTAGAAAAAAAGTTTGAGATCTTTACTGAAAATATTGCAATAATTCTCGGGCATTCATTTTCTTTTTTTATTGCTATTGTAATTGTATTATGGTGGATAGGTCTTGACATTTATCATTCAAGCAGCTGGCACGTTCTTATTAATGATCTTGTTTTTTCGTTTACATTTCTTATGGTGTTTATACTTCAGAAAATGCAGAATAAGTTTTCAGCAGTTATGAATGCAAAACTAAATGAGCTGGTTGCCTCGCATGAAAATGCCAGTAACCGCCTTATTAAAGCAGAAGATATGACAGAAGAAGAACTTCGTAAACTGGCCATACATTATGAAACACTTGCTGCTAATCTTGAAAAAAATGATTCGCTCACAACTTCCGGTTCAATAGAGCATGTAATTGATACTATTGACAAAAAAAATGAAGAAGAAAAAACCTGAAATAATTTCTACTGTAACAGCAAGCGATTTGTTATGCTATGGCGCATAAAGACTACGCCAAAAACAGTTTGCATTGTGCACAAAGGCGAACAGGTACGTATTTTGTGTATCACTCAAAAGATAATTTAAAAACATTTTAATATTAAAAGTCTATTCTCACTTCATGAAAAAATACATATACCTGCTCATTTTATGTTTTGGGATAACCAGGTTAAATGCTCAAACCTGTACAAACCCTTATCATATTGTAATACTTGGTTCTTCAACTGCTTATGGCAACGGTGCTTCTGATATCACAAAATCATGGGCATATAAGTACACTGATTATTTAAAGAGCATCAACCCAGGCTATGTGGTAGATAATCTTGCTGTGCCAGGTACTACAACATATTCTGCGCAACCTGATAATTACGTGCCGCCAAACGGCAGACCTGCACCAATGATTGGTCATAATATTACAACAGCTATAAATTTAAATGCAAATGCCATCATTATTAATTTCCCATCTAATGATGTGGTACAGGGTTTTAGTTTGAAAGAACAAAAAGATAATTTTAAACGCATTACAAATCTTGCTGCAAAAAACAATATTCTTGTTTGGGTGGCAACTCCGCAGCCCAGGGATAGCCTTACAGAAGCGCAGATTACAAGTCAGCATAGATTATATAACTGGATTATGCAGTATTATGGTGCAAAAAAAATAGATTTTCATAAGGATCTTGCTTCACCTGCTGATAGTATTTTATTTAAATACAGTGCCGGTGATGGCATACATCTAAATGATGCAGGCCATAAAGTTTTATATAACCGGGTAGTGAGAGAAAATATTCCTGATGCTTTATGTAATGAATTTGTACCTGTTGCTCAAAAAACAAAAAAGCCCGAAAAAATTATAAGCGCAGCATATTAAGGTCTCTCATTTTGATTACGGTGGAAGCTATACCAAACATTGTCTTTACCATAACCGCCGGCATGGCATTGAAGATGCGGGTTTATTATATTTCACTAAGCAAAAAAAACACCGTTTTTCAACAGTGTTTTAATATAAAAAATATTTGATTAAGCATTTTCCGCAAACTTATTTTTCACATTTTCGGGTATGTATTGATCATAAAGTTTTTGGCCCCTTTGTTTTAAATTGTTTACGAGGTCACGTTTTTTGTTTTCGCTTAATTTAGAATATTTATAATAAGCAAATGCTGCCAGAGTTGCTAAAATAATTCCACCTTTCATAGTTAGAAATTTTAATTGTTTGAAATTTTGTTTACTATTTATAGTAAAAAATCGTACCAGAATTAGCGTTTCTAAAAAACTATGAAATATTTATATAGCTGAGCAGGAAATTAATTCAAATGAAACTGCAATTGATATTGATTTTTTATAGTTGTTTTTTATACAAATCTAAAATTTGTTTATAGTTTGATGTAGGTCAAGATTAAGCAATACATCAAACATTTTCTTTACATACTGCAACAAACTATTGGAGTATATAAGTAATACCGTTAATCAATTGCCGCCTGGTACCTGATTTTAGAGCACCGTTGAATTCTCTTCTGTCCAGTGATCCATACCATGCATAGTGATATAAACCAATACTTTTCAATTTGCCTTTTATTAATGCATCATCAAAAGAAGAATAATATGTGATGGAAGTGTTTCCAACCGTTTTCAATTTACCTTTAAATGCTTCGTTATCAAACGAAGAAAAATAAGCAACGTTGTTAATGCCAATACTTTTTATTTTCCCTGCAGATAAAGCATCATCAAATTTTCTGTAATAATCAAACAACAGGCTGCCTGCAGATTTTATTTTACCAATTTTTTCAGGATAATCATTTGAAGGATAATAAGAAAAAAAACATGTGCCAATGCTTTTTATTTTACCCGTGAAAGCAGAGTCAGATTCTTTTCCATAATAAACTATCCGTCCCAAATAAGGTTGTAATTTTTGAGCGAAATAATTTCTATCATAAAGAGACTGTTCTTCTGTACCAGATTCAATTATCCTTCCATCATCAGAGATTCTTACCAAAACATTTTGACTTGTTATTACAGAGAACCACAAAAAATTAGATCCGTAGGAAAAAGTAACCTGGCTTAGGTGTTGGGAAATTCCATTAAAAAACAAAAATGACAGCGTTGTAATTAAGAAAATCTTTTTCATATCGCCCTTGTTGTTGCAAATCTAAGATTTGCTGCAAGAGACGAAAAAAATCCTTTGTTCATGGTGTTTGTTATATTAAATAAGCTGACAGTTTATTCAAACCTGTTATAATATTCCAAGCCTGATCTTTTCTGCTTTAAAAGCGGATGTACAAATAAGAATATATGTTCCTGCTGCAATATTTTCTGCCGGTATACTGGTAATTGTATTGGAAGACTTTCCCTTGCTTATAAAATTTCCATTTATTGAAACCAATTGCCATGTGAAGCTGATCTGATTTTTATTATTAATGATAATTTGTTTGTTACCTGCATTGTATAAGGCAGTTATATTGTCGGTATTTTCAGGTTTTAATTTTTGTTCCACCTGATCTGTAAATGAAAATGCAGCCAGTGGTGATGGTGTTGCATTAAGCTTACAGGGCTCGTACCCTGAAGTTATAACGCTGCAATTGCCGGAAAAATAAAGATCTCCTTTATATACTAAAAATCTAAAATCACTATTCAAACTGTAAACGGGGTTAGCCGTATTTTGAAGTGCAACAGGTACAGTACCTGCATTGCTTCCATCACTTTGCCACACAGCATAATCGCTGTTCACAATAAAGTATAGTTTGTTATTCCATACAGCAGTAATTCTAGCATCGGCCAGACCGTCTTTAACTAATTTGGTGCCTGCTGCAGTACCGTCTGTTTTCCATAATTCATCTGTAGCATAGCAAAAAAAATACAAAAGATTTTTATAAACTATACTTACATAGGGAAGGCTTCCATCTGTTCCGGGCACTATATCTTTAACCAATTGCGTACCTGCTTTTGTTCCGTCTGTTACAAACAACTCATTGCCATGTGCATCATCTTTTGCTTGAAAATAAATTTTATTGTTATACACTTTTAAATTTTGCGGAGCACCGTTGCCAAGTATACCACTGCCGTCTGCACTTAAATTTTTTACGATATGCGTACCTGCGTTAGTGCCATTGCTAACCCATAACTCACTGCCGTTTGTATAATCAAATGCACTAAAATAAAGCTTGTTGTTCAGCACAGCATAATTGCCGCCTGTAGTGCCGGGAAAAATATCCGGTTTTACAAGTACAGTACCGCTAAGACTGCCATTGCTTTTCCATAAGCCTGTTCCTGATCCTGTACCATTATCGCTATTGAAATAAATATCATTATTAAGAACAGCGAAATCTGACATGCCATTAAACAGGCTGATAAAATAATTTTTAATGATCTTTGTTCCCCCTTTTGTTCCATCAGAAACATAAAGCCTTCTTTCACCATCAACACCGCTTGCCATAAAAAAAAGCTTGTTGTTGGCAACGGTAAAAGCCTGCGGGTAAGAGCCCGTGCTACCCGCATAAAGATCTTTAAAAAGTACAGTGCCTGCCACCGTTCCGTCGCTTATCCAAAGTTCATTCCCGTGAACACCATCATCATAAGCAAAATATATATTGTTATTATAAGAAACAATGTCAGGAATATTATTTATTGTACCTGTAGTGGGACTGATTGTTTTTGTACTTGCACTGGTGCCCTTTGTTATCCAAAGAGAATATGAGCCTGAATTACCAGCTGCAATGAAAAATAATTTTTGATTTGCAATCGTAAAATCAAATGGATATGAGTTACCGGTGCCCGTACTATTCAGCTCTTTTAAAATTTCAATATTCTGTGCATAAGATGCAGGCATTATGTACGCAAACAGAAGCGTTGTAATAAGTGTATATTTTTTCATAAGCAGTTATTTATTTAACTGAAGTAAGATAAGTGATTATAAGCAGCAGCATAGAAAATTATATAATGCCTGTTAGTCGGTAAAGTTGTGGTGAAGGATAACTAAACATTTTACATTTAAACAGCACTGTTAGTATAGCATCATTTGATAATAACGTTTGGTTTTATATTTACAAATAACTTTTCATTGGCTTTGCAACGTTCAATACAAAAAATATATAAAGGTTACTTCGTTACTAAATGTTTAAGATATTCGCTGGTAATATCATTTGTGGTTATGTCTTCCAATCCCTCGTGGCTTTGTAGTTTTATTGCCAGATCTTTCATCGCCTTAACCGCATATTTTAAAAATGAAGGCCCCAGGCTTACTCTTGCCACACCAATTTCCTCTAATACATTTAACGATGGAATTCCTGGAACAGGTATAATGTTTACCGGCATATCAACCTCTTCAACAATTGCTTTTATCTCATCTTCTTTCTGAAATAGTATGGGATAAAAACAATCAGCACCAGCAGCTTTATAAGCAATGCCGCGTTTTATTGTTTCTTCCAATCTTGATTGCGGGGAATCAAAAATTTTATCATGAATAAAACAATCTGTTCGTGCGTTGATAAACAATGGCGCATTCATTTCCGCTGAAACTTTTTTAATCAGTTTTATTTTTGCACATTGTACTTCTGCCGGTAATAAGGTTTTTGTTTTTTTGTCTGTATCTTCTATGTTAATGCCAACAATTCCTGTTTCAATAAGCTGGCGAATATTTTGTTCTAACTCCATTTCATTATCTGTATAACCACTTTCAATGTCTGCTGTTACCGGAACATTTACACTTGCTGTAATTTTTTTAAGGATAAACAACACCTCGGTAAATGAAATATTTTCTCCATCATTATAACCATTTGAATAAGCCACTGATGCACTCGCGGTAGCAATAGCAGGATAACCTAAATCCTGTAAAAGTTTTGCGCCTAATACATCCCAAATGTTTGGCAATATTAATAGCTTACCTAAATGATGCAGATCATAAAACAGTTTTGCTTTCTCAGCCTGCGTGAATGTGTTTGCAGCCATAGTTAATTTTTAAAAGGTCTGTATAATAAGAACAACCATTTAAATAAATGTAATTTATTATAGTTTTTTTAATTGTAATTTGACAGTTGAGAATATTGATTTCTTACAGATGTTGTTTTACAGATCATAAATCCTTTTTTTCTTCTCTGCACGGGGTATAATTGTACACTGCTGTACAATAAAGGCTTTGCCCATAGAGAAAGAAAAAAACATACTGCTGATAACTTAAATTACGTTGCGCCTGCCTAATGCTTATTTTTGTTGAAAATATTTACATGAAGTTATTTGTTGCAGGATTTCCGAATGATTTTGATGATGCAGATTTAAGAGATATGTTTGAATTGTACGGTGCAGTTACTTCAGCAAAATTTGTAACAGACCGGGTAACAGGGAAAAGCAAAGGATTTGGTTTTATTGAGATGCCAGACAACACTGAAGCTATGGAAACAATGCAGCTACTGCATGGCATAAAAATGAAGGGCAAGCAAATTTCTGTACAGAAAGCAGAAGAGAAATCAGGAAATAGTAATTATAAGCCAAGAACTGATTTTAATAGAAGATATTAGTATTGCTAATTGGTGATAAAGTACATGCCATCTTTTTTTGTGCATGGCTTTTAAATTGAAGGCAAGAAACGCAGAATTAATTAATTCTCAATGTTCGAAAGCCTATAATTGCGGTTATAAGTCTACTGCATATTAATTTTGTTTTTTTGCACTGGTTAACCCGTTTGTTAATTTTTTTTTACTTTACAACGTTCGCTTATGCAATTGCGTCATTCAAGCAAAAACAATTATGAAATTATGTTTGTTTCTATTGTTAACCTTTGCCGCTATTCTAAGCATCGAATCCTGCACAAAAAGAGTTGAAACTAATTGCGGCTCAACCGGAGTTTATAGTAAATGGTCTGTGGCATCTATCAATACACAATCGTATCTATTCCCCATTGGTTTAACGTGGGACAGTACATATAACGCCGCAGCAACCGATTATATTGACCTTTCAACAAAAGGTGAAATTATTTTTTATATTAATCAGCAACAACATATTGATACATACGACACAACCAAATACAATCTTATAAACGATACTTTAGTTACGGTTAATAACTCAGGTGAGCTTGGATCTAACTATGTTTCATTAATAGATGTATCTCCAAACAGCAGTACACTGGTAGAAGAAACTTTTGGTATTGATACAAAATCAAAAATTTCATATAATCTTAAAAAATAAGTTGGGATAAAGGTGAGTATTAAGGTCGCAGTTAAACATTATCTTTTACCTTCTGCGGCGAACTTTTTTTAGCTGCTTGTTTATTACAGACTGCCGGGCCGGAAAAAAATCAGCTTGATATTTATTTTATCATATTCTTTATAATAGGTAATTTACAAACCAATTTATCTGTCCAAATTGTACCCGCTTGTCAAATTCACTCCAATCATTCAGCAATGCAATAAGCAAGTACCGTTTTGGATATGTGATTATCATTTAAAACAAATTCCATGAGAAAAATTACACATCTTTTTTTTGCTGTAGCATTCATGTTTACCTGCAGCAGCGTATTTGCGCAAACATACGTTGTGATGAAAGCAATGAATGGAACTACGAAATTAAATGGCGGTTCCACAGTAGCAGGACATGTTGGTGAGATTGATATATATTCTTATTCACAGGGAGAAAACTTGTGCGTTGGGTGTGGCAGAGCCACTTTTTCGGACCTCAATGTTTTGATGTCGCTAAATGCTGCTGTTACAACTTTCAAGAAACTATTGGTTAATGGAACGAAGCTCACATCAGTAGATATTACTTACGTAAAAGCAGGAACAACTCCGGTTGAATATTATAAGATGCACCTGGAAAATGTTTCGGTGGAAACCCTTCAGGAGTCAGGCTCAAACGAAATTCCAACCATTTCCATTTCCTTTTCTCCAGAGAAAATAGCATGGCAGAACACGGTGATAAAAAGCGATGGAACTGCCGGCGCAAAATCATCATACGGTTGGGATATTCTTAATAATGTAGAATGGCTTTATTATTAATGAGTGACACAAACAGTTGTTTCATTTATAATAAAATTAAGATGATGAAAAAATATTTTTTTCTATATGTTTTGTTGCTTACCAGCTTTACAGAGATTTCATTTGCACAGTTGCAGGTGGGCAACCCGGTTGCAAAAAAAGCTCCATTGTTGCAAATACCCATGGTGCATATAACGCCTGTTGAAAGCCTGTTTGTACCTGTACATATTGACCTTCTGAAACCTTTTACTGTTTCTCTTAATCCTATTACTTTCGAAAATCATGAAAATGCCGCCTGCGCACACTTTAAAAAACTGAAAGCAACTTTGGTGCTTAGTGCAGAGCGGGCAAATAATGTAACTGCAACCCTGAATTGGGAAACAAAATATGCTTACTATGCAGCAGGTTTTGAAGTGGAGAGATCGTTGGGAGATTCGCTTCATTTTTCTTCTGTAAATTTTGCAACAGTTTCCAAGGCAACCAATTTTAAAATAAATTATCATCTGCCTGATGGTAATGATTACAACGGTCTTTCTTATTACCGGATCAAGCAACACAATAGTGATACAAGCTTTGCATATTCAAATATTGTTGCTATAAAAGGGTACGGACTTCTTCCTTTTAAAATGTATCCTGTTCCCGCAACAAACAAGCTATGGATAGATGTATCTCCAAAGCAAAGCGGCAATCTTACAATAATGGTGTATGATCTTGCCGGCAAAATGGTACAGCAGCAATCTGTAACCTGCACAGGAAAGGGTTCTGTTGAGCAACGCATAGATATAAGCAAACTCGCGGCAGGTGTTTACAAGCTAACGCTATTAATGCCGGATAAAAGTTTTCTTACCGGAAAATTCATTAAGCAGTAAATACTGTTCCTGTTTTGTTGGTGTTGTTTGTCTGATCGTGAATCTGCTTTTTTTGATTTTCAAGAAACAACAAAAGAAAGCTTAAAACTTATTTTATCAAACCTGCGAGAATGTTTAAGGGTGGGAGCACATTGCGAAGAAGGAAATAAAAAGGACTGCTCTTATTTGAGACAGTCTTTTAAACTAAGTGGATAAATCCCGGCTATTTTAAAACCCGTTTATGAGAATCGCTATATGCAATCTTCCCGTTTTCATCAAGCATATTATCATCTTCATAATAGGCTGAATCTACTTTACCATTTGTATGGGTATCAATTTCGGTGTACCATACACAAACCCAATTTGTATTTTTATCCTTGGCATGCAAAGGAATCCATGCGTCCACTTTTATTTCAACCTTAGAAATACTATCCCTGTACATGGCAGCCATTTTCATTGCAGAATCTCTTGTGCCCTTGAACTCACCTCCATCGGGAAAATGCAGGTAAAGTGAATCTGACAGCGTATTTTTTAATCCTTCCATATCACCATTTTCCCACGCCTTATAGTTGTTTAATACATTAATAGCACTGCTGTCTGAGCCAATGGAAAACTTTGAAGAATAGCCTGCAGTATAAGGAAAAGACATTGATGAACTATCTGCACTGCCTGAATTAGTAGTAGAAGTAGTTCCTGTACAGGCGGCATACAGAAAAGTCACTAAAAGAAAAAGAAATAAATTTTTCATTTCAGAAGATTTAATGTTAATAAATAGAATCAAGAATGCTTTTAAGAATTGGTTAGCGGCAATCAAAGGATATGAATGTATTCACTAAAATTGTTACAATGTAGATTAATTAATAATATAAAAAAAATTGCTTCAAAGGTTGCGGGTGCTGTAATCAATAAGATTGAATGTTGTCTATAAATTGTGTTGTAAATTAAAATTTATACCTATGGCAACATTGATTCCCTATCTTAACTTCTACGGCAAATGCACTGAAGCCATGAATTTTTACAAAGAAATTTTCAGCGGCGAACTGTCTACACAATTGGCAGGCGATTCTCCAGCCAAAGATCAAATGCCGCAACATCTGCACAACCAGGTAATGCACTCGCGTTTAAAAAGCGATACAATTGAAATTATCGCATCAGATATGGCTCCTACCCAGCCCATTGAAGGCACTACCCATTTATCTTGCTTCTTATTTGCTCCGGTGAAGAAGAAGTAAGAAAACTCTTTGATAAACTCTCAACCGGTGGTAAGGTGGAACAACCTTTAACCAAAGCATTTTTGGATGGTTTGGTTCACTGGAAGATAAATATGGTAAACACTGGATGTTCCAGGCTGAGTGAGACAGCTTTTTTCTCCGCAGATTCTTAAATGACAACTAAATAATTTTAGATTTAAATTCTTCGATTTGAGTCATCACAAATTAAAATCAAAACATGAAAACGAAACTTTTACAATGCTGCGCTACAATGCTTATCCTTTTTTCGGGCTTAAGTGTAACAGCGCAAAGCTGGAAGCTTATTGGTAATTCCGGTACAAATCCGTCTGCAAACTTTTTGGGTACCACAGATAACAGGTCGCTTCAATTTAAAACCAATAACAAACTTAGAATGTCTATAAAAAATACTGGTTTTGTTGGCATAGGAACTAATACGCCCGCAGCACAATTAAATATAGATGGAGGCAGTTATCTTTCACTTTCAGGGGGAGGTTATCATGTGATTGGAAATGTAACGGGCTATAATTTGGCTTTTGATCCATATAATATCCAGGGCCGCAATAATGGAGGTGCACTCAGTATAAGTATAAATCCATTTGGCGGCAGTACATACCTGGGAAATGAAACCGGCAGCTATTATGGCGCTGTTGGGTATGGTTACACTTTTGGGTTTTATGGTGTAACCTCTACTGGTACCGGTGTTTATGGCGAGTCGTCATACGGCACCGGTGTTTATGGCTATGCATCAACAAGCGGAGGTGATAATAGCAGGGGACTTAATGGATATGGAAATTATGGAATATACGCAACCACTGCTGACAATTCAGCTTACTATGCCGGGTTTTTTACAGGTGATGTATACTCTTCTGGGATATATGCAGGTTCAGATGAAAAACTCAAACAAAACATCCAGGACGTTTCAAGTGCTATGAATATTATTGATCAATTGCATCCGAAAACATACCAATTCAAACAAGATGGTGATTATAAATTGATGAATCTTCCTAATGGGCAGCATTATGGTTTAATTGCACAGGATGTAGAAAAAGTATTGCCATACATGGTTAAAAATTCAAAATTCGATGTGGGTAACGCTATACAAAATGCTAAACCTATTACAGACACTAAAAACCCAGGCGCAGGCGCTGATGCTGATAAAACAAAAGCAAGTGAAGTAATAAATTTTAAAGCTTTGAATTATACTGAATTTATTCCTATTATAATTAAAGGCATGCAGGAACAGCAACAAACTATACAAAGCCTGCAACAAGTAGTGGAGAAACAACAACAACAAATCAATCAGTTATTAGCAGCAAATATATCTTCAGCGAAAGCAGTTAATATTGATGTAAGTGATGCCTCTTTATTGCAAAATGCACCTAACCCGTTTTCATCAAATACAGCAATCCGTTGTACTGTACCGTCCACAGCAAAGAAGGCTCAGCTTGATGTATATAACTCTGATGGAAACTTGTTAAAAACATATACGCTCAATAATAAAGGATTAAATGAAGTAATTATTAGTGGAGGAACTTTATCTTCTGGTCAATATGCTTATTCTTTATCAGTGGATGGCAAAATAATTGACAGTAAAAACATGATATTGACAAAGTAGCTGGCAGCAATTATTATTTTTTTAAATCATCTTTTCTTCTCCAAATGCTTCTATTTTGATTTGTCTTGTTGTTTTTGCAACGAATGTATTACTTGCATTAAGCTATCATTTTGATGTTGCAATAATTTCATGTCTTGTGTTTTCAAACTCTGTCCTCTGCCCTGTTTGCTCTGTTTGAAAAACTGTATTAAAACGAATGCCCTTCTTTACGAACATATTCTTTACTCTATGGTTTACTTTATGCCTTTGCTGGCTTGTAAAGTGACAACACAACAAGAGACGGAAGCAATGCGTCATTTTTAAAACCGCGCATCTTTTATAAAAAGCTGTAACCTTTTTCATTTCGGGCACTCTATTATATTCTAAACAATTTTATAATGAATCGCATTAACATTTTTACAGCAACAGTATTTACTTAGGCATAAGTGCGTTTATGCCGTCAACAAAATCATTTGCGCAAAGCAGTGCTAAACTTACCGACCCTGAAATTGCTTCGGTGGCAGTGGTGGCCATCAAAATGATATTGATTTTGCATCCATTGCCAAAACAAAATCGAAAAACAAGGACATCCTGGAATTTGCGCAAACCATGGCCACAGATCATCAGTCAGTAATTGGCCAGGCAGTGACGCTCGTTACAAAACTTGGTGTTACACCTAAAGACAATGCAGTAAGCAAGAAATTATTATCAGATGCAGAGAATACAAAAAAAGCGCTCTCATCAAAATCTGCGGACGCTTTTGATAAAGCTTATATAGATAATGAAGTTGCATATCATAAAGCTGTAATTGGAGCAGTGGAAAATGTATTGATTCCTGATGCAAGCAATGCAGAGCTGAAAGACCTTTTGCAAAAAGTTTTGCCGGTACTAAAAACGCATCTTGAACACGCGGAGATGGTACAAAAAATGTTTACTAAATGAGTGCAGTAATTATGCTTATAAGGAGCAGCCTCATGATCTTAGTTAGTCTTTTTTTCTTAAATGGCTGCTCCTCTCCGCCTGAAGAATACAATACAACTTCACAAATACCGGAAGAAAAGCCAGCACCTTCATTATACATAGTTCAAATTGAACAAATGAAATTTTTCCCTTCCAGTATTTCAGTGAATGCAGGCGATACTATCATGTGGGTAAACAATGATATGGTTGCACATGATGTAACTGAAGAAAAAAACAAATCGTGGTCTTCTTCGTTATTGCAACCGGGAAAATCGTGGAAGTTAGTTGTTAAAGAAAGTGCAGACTATTATTGTTCAATACATGTTGTAATGAAAGGCAGCTTCGGAATAAAATAAAATAACTTTGTATTTACGTTACCGGCTTATTTAAATAATATAATTTGAAAGAACAGTTTGAGCAATATTCAGATGCAGAAATCATTTCTAAAGTATTAAGCGGTGAAATAAAGCTGTACGAAATATTGATACGCCGTTATAATTCTTTCCTGTATAAAATAGGCAGAAGTTATCATTACAATCACCATGATACCGAAGACCTGATGCAGGAAGCTTACATAAGTGCATATTGCAATTTGAAAAAGTTTGAGCATCGGGCTTCATTTAAAACATGGTTAACCAGGCTTATGCTTAATCATTGCTACCAAAAAAAACGCAGGCTTAGTTATGCAAATGAAATTGTTACAGCCGAACCTGTAACAGAAAAGCAGGATAACGTGTTTCAATTTTCAAACAATAAAGATCAAATGATAAATAAAGAGCTTGGCAGTGTAATAGAAAATGCTTTGCTGCAGATCCCGGAAGATTACAGGATGGTATTTACGCTGCGCGAAGCAAACAGTTTAAGTATTGCTGAAACCGCATCTGCGCTTGGGATTACCGAAACAAATGTAAAAGTGCGGCTTAACCGGGCAAAAACCATGTTGCGTTCAGCCATTGAAAATATGTATTCACCAAACGAGATTTTTGAATTTAATCTTATTTATTGCGACAAGATGGTAAACAGTGTAATGTCATATATACATTCATTACCAACAAGCTGATAAACGCTCTATAGTTCCCTCTTTTATATATTACAAACTCCGTGTAAATATTTTCTATCATATCAGTGCCATCCGGCAAAAAGACAAATAAACATTCTTCTTCAAGCCTAGAAAAAGGAACTAAGGACCAGGCCGCTAAACGCACCAACTATTTATAGTCTTCCGTGAGCCCGAATTGGTTGATTTACAATAAAAAATATATGTTTTACGTGATCTTTTTTGCCATGAATCATATTAACATTGCAACTATTTAAAACCATTTTTAAACATTAAAAAACTACCAGTTTATGAGGAAAAATTTTCTGTCATTGGCAATTTTATTTTTTATCAGTTATGGTGTAAATGCACAAAAAGGCAACAATCAAATCAGTATCGGGCCGGAAGTTGATCTTCCTGTAGGAACTTTTGCTGATGCATATAAAGTTGGCTTTGGAGGTACAATTAAAGGTTTGTATGGCATAGGTTCAGGCGGACAAATTACCTTAACCACAGGTTATATTGCATTTAACGGCAAAAGCGGTTTGTATGCCGATCAAAAATTCAATATTATCCCGATTCTTGCAGGGTACAGACAAAACTTCAAGTCTCTTTATGTTGAACCACAATTAGGTGCTGCGAGTTACAAAACCAAGGTCACTGGCTTCAGCGAGTCAGAAACGAGGTTTACTTATGGTGTTGGTGTAGGATACTCCGGCGTGGTTGATTTAGGTTTACGCTTTCAGGCACATGAAGGAGCGAGCCTTATAGCATTAAGAGCCGCGTATGTTATTAAATTTAAAAAGTAACCATTTTATCTGGTCAAAGAAAAGGGGGAAGCTAAATATTCAGCTTCCCCTTTTGTATTTAAGCCGGGCAGAAAAAATGTCCCTCTATTTTTAGAAGAACATTTCTAAATTACATTTTGGCAAAGCTAAAAAAGACAAAAAAAACGCGTCAATTTTCGGCAAGTGTAGTTTTAATTTTTAGCACCCTCGTTGATTCTTTGCAAACCCACTGCTCTCGTTTCTTCATCATCCAACACTACCCTTGTTTGAATGTCGAGAACTGTGTTCCAGTTAAGTGCCCATCTTGCAATTGCCATCGCATCATTACACTCGCAAATTGCTACGCCGGAGCCCTCACTCAGATCATGCCAACGTCCGATTAGTGTTATTTTATCACCCATGTCTTTTTTGTCATCATCAGCAGTCATTTGCGCGAATGCATTGAGTGCAGCATGGCGTTTATCCGGATGAATACGCCACGAAACCATAAATTTCATAAAAACCTCCTTTGTTTTAAAGTGAAGAAAGGGGAAAGATTAATTTCCTAAATATAACTTTTAAACTGAGAATAAATTCAGTTCTTGTCTACGCTTTATATTGGCTGTTTCGCCAACGCGTATGGCCTTGTTATAAAATTCCAGTTGGCAAAGAAGAATTAGCCGCCTTGTAATGCTCAGCATAAAAAGTTATTGCATTAGTTGAGGGAATTTCTAAAGCCTTATTTGGTGCTGCCTGACGTAAATTACCTTGCTTAGGGCTTTATATTACAGCACCATTTAACGGTTACATGGCGGCGAAACATTGTTTATAAAAAAACTCTTCTTATTTTGCTTGGCTATCTTCTGAAATTACACGAGGCAATGTAGCTAAATGCTATTTCAGCAAACGACCATCACTGTCTTACAGGTCATCGGTCATCAATGCTAATAAAGCACTAAAAATTATTTAATCATTTAAAAAAACAAATCATGAAAAAGCTTCTAATGGCAGCGTGTATTGTTGCCATGTACAGTGTTTCATTTGGGCAAACTGAAGGAGAACTTATAATTAAGGGTTCAAAAGTGGTTACTAAAGATTCCACGCCACAACAGGTGATTGATACCTTGAAAAAAAGGTTTCCCAATGCGAAGGCAGTTCAATATTACGAAACTTCAGCCGCCACTGCAAATGGTTGGTCTGTATCTGCAGACGATCGGATGCCGTCTGTAAGTGCACCGGAATATTATACAATCAAATTTAAAAGAGAAGATTTTCAGTATTATGCTTTGTTTGAATCAAATGGCACTTTGATAAAATCCGAATTTCAACAGATCAATGTTGAATTACCTGAAGCAGTAAAAGCCTCTTTATTAAAATTAAAGGCAGAAAAATATCCGGATTACCAACTCCTTACAAAAGATTATTTCAAGTATGAGAATTATGACATGCATAAAGATTATTATCAAATAACAGCAGTGAAAACAAGCGATCCCACCCAAAAGAAGGTCATTACAGTGGATCCGACAGGTAATATAATTAAAGTGAAATAAAGGCAATAGCCGATCATTTTTGTTTTGTACTGATATAACAGCTTTTACGGCGCAAAACTCCGGAGAGGTTTTTTGAAACTATTGCCTCCCGAAGTATTCATCAACAAAGTTTTATGGCAGGAAGGAATAGCCAGTGTTTTGCCATTACCATTTTAGTTTTGTATACCTGGAATACCAGCCGCATTAATAATTGCGGCTGTTCTTTAAAGTCAATAGTCCTTGTCTCCTCATGAGATTTGCTTACGCTATGACGTAAGTCCAGGAAACAACGCCAAACAGTTAACATTCTATGCCCATGCCAGGGGTTTCTTACATTCTACAGTGAACTGAGGGTTTTGTTGATAAAGAAAAGGTAACAAAATCTTAAAGTAGGCTCAACGCTATTTTCTTCATCTTTAAGATTTTGATTTAAGCATGTTCGTATAAAAGAATTAATGATTGAATTTTATTTCAAACTATGGATGAAGAAAATTATGCGCTTAATAAAATAACTTCTGAAACAGCAAGCGATAAAAAGGTTCAGATGGCATGGCAACTTTTCGTAAGCCTTGAATACCAGGTTCAGGTTGCAGACCGCAAAGTGCAGGCAGTATTTGGAATGAATGCATTTCTTGTTGCCGCAATTTCATTGCAAAATCAGCAACCGCTTCATAACTTACTGCAAAATGGAATGACATTTTCTGTCGCGCTTGATTTGTTTCTTAAAGCATGTTTTCTTGGATGTGTATGTATGGCAACATGGTCAGCAATAAAAGCACTTACACCACGATTTAAAATCAACAAGTCTCATAATCCATCAGACAAAAACTCTTTGTTTTATTTTGGCGATATTCAAAAGAAATCGTTCCTGGATTATTCGGCAGCGTTTATGAAAACATCTAACTCAGAAATTACAGAACAACTTCTTTTGCAGGTGCAAACCCTTTCAAAAATTCTTACACGGAAATATACCCTGTTGCATCGCTCTACTTTTTTTCTATCATTAGCGCTTATTATCTGGCTTTTTCTTTCGGTAAATAAATTCCTTGCATAGAGTTTTCCCGAGAGTATAATCTTTTCCTTCTGTGCAATGGCAGTCACTTTCCTTATTTAAATACCAAGATCTTTAAGCACCCGGACAGCTGCATTATGACCGGCACAGCCAATTACTGAACCGGCAGGATGCGTTCCTGCACTTGCAGAATACACGCCTTGTACAGGAGTAGCGTATGGCAAACGGTCAGAAAAGCCAAAAGTATTGTCAACATGATGGATGTGCCCAAGCGTTATACCAAAATGGCTTTCAATTTTCTTTGGATGAAGCGGGAACGTGTCTGCAACAAGATCACTGGTACCAGGCGCAAAACGGTCGCAAATAGAAAGGAGCTGTTTGACATAACTTGCTTCCTCGGCCTCCCAGCTTGTACCCTTCAGCTCGTATGGAACCCATTGAACAAACAAAGCTGAATTATGATTCCCTTCCACATCTCTTAGTGATGGATCCACTGTTGTGTGTATGTACCATTCTATCGTTGGGAAAGGATATAGTTTGCCTTCTTTAACAGCATTGAATCCTTCATTAAGACTTTGCATCACATCCTGTTCATCAGGTAAAAGATGAATAGTAGTTCCATATTGTCCACGGTCTTCCGGAAGACACGTAAATTTAGGAAGTCCCTTTAGTGCCAGGTTAACCTTAAATGTTGAGCCTGGGCGTTTGTAATTTTCAATCCTTGAATTATAGGATGCTGGCAGATGATCAGTGCCGATCAGCGTCTGCAGGCGGAATGGATCAGCATTTACTACCACCGCTTTTGCCCGAACCTGTGAGCCGTCAACCAAAGTAACACCGCTTGCAACACCATTCTGAACATCAATGGAGCTTACTTTTTTTCCGGTAATGATCTCTGCCCCCGCTTTGCGGGCTGTATCTGCAAGAATTTTGGTGATGGTGCCCATACCTCCTTTTACAACCATCCAGGTGCCATCGCTTCCGGGAAGACGGCACATATTATGGACAAGGAAATTCATACCTGAGCCAGGCGTTTCCCAACTTCCAAAAAGACCGGAAAAACCATCTGTTACGGCATACATTGCTTTAACCAAATCACTCTTAAACCCAAAACGATTGATGTATTCACCTACCGGTTTCCTGCACAGATCTGTAAACACCTGCTGTAGTTCAGGGCGAATATAACGCTCAGCGGTTTCCTCTATACTATAGGGTTCTTCCAGCCAGGTAGGCGCAATGTCATCCCTGATTTTTTCAATTTCTTCCGTAAGTGCCTTGTTTGCAAGCCAGTCGTCTTCAGAAAAAAAAGAAATAAACTGGTTGCGCATAGCATCACGATCAGAGCCAAACAAAAGATATCGTTTCCCGGTAGTAGGCAGAAAATAATGAGGATCGCGGCGAAGTAACGGGATTTCAATTCCAAGTGTTCTTATCAATTCAGGCGGCATTACGCCAAGCAAATAAGCGCCCGTACTGGTGCCAAGGTTGGGTACTTTCGTGAACGGGAATTCTGTTTTTGCAGCACCGCCAACCATATCTTTTTCTTCAAGCACCGTTACTGTTAAACCTGCGCGGGCAAGAAGTATTGCTGATACAAGCCCATTATGACCTGCTCCTACTATAATTACATCTACAGCTTTCTCCATGAAATTATTATTATGTTGATTTGACAATTTTTAAACATTATGTTAGTTGACCTTGTTTTCGGGGATGTGCCTGAAGGTGAATGAAGGCAAAAGAATAAAATTTACAAGAAATTTTTTTTTCATTTGGCAGTTTAGCTATAAGTTTTTACAGTTTATATCAAAAATTAATCGCAAATATACAGTCGTTCAAAAAACTTTCTTCATTGGATAATTCCTCCAAACTATCGCAAGTTTGGGGATAGCTGTGGTCTGTACAAGGTTCTCTTGCTTATCATATTCGCAAAATTCTTTATCCTGTAGATATTATCATTTGATTTAGTTGAATCATCAGATGGGTTATGATCTGACATTCTTTAAGTTTTAACTTCAACTATGTCTGCTTACGGATAGTAAAAGGTTATAAACTTTTGAGTTTATTATGTAGAACTTCTTATTGCACTTCTATTGGTGCTGTCCACCTAAAGAAACCCCATTCCATTATAAGTGTTCCATGTTTTGCATCCACCGGAATGATGGAAATTGTAAATGCTTCTACAGGCGAAGTGAGTGCTTCGCTAGTCATCTTTGCTATGCCCAGATTAAGCGAGCCGTTATATTCGGTGCCCCACTGGCCGGTCTGCTTGTTCACAATCAGATCAACTGCAGCTGCATGCGGCACGGTCCATAATGTGTAGGTTGCGGCTGGTACCTGCATTCCGGCAAGCTTTATAGGGGCTGATATTGTAAATTGCGTTGCGGCATTGGCTCCTGTACGCCATACATGATCGTAGGGCAACACATCACCCAGCAGTTTTCGCCCACGCATGAGTGGGCGACCATAATCAACAGCAAATGATGCACTACCAATTTGTGCCCGTATAGTATCCCGTACACTCAATAACTTTACATTGCCGGTTTTTGCCTCAACAGCTTCAAAATGGTCAGCGATGTTTTTTATATCGGGTAGAGAGCTAAGGCGGTTCACCTCTACCTTATATGTGGTGCGGTTGCCTGAGTAACTAAGCATGTGATAATTGGAATCCATTGTTGCCTCCCCGGTGCCGGAAAGCCAGTCGTGCGTGATATGCACCTTGTTATCACCAAGTGGTGTAACATGTCCTCTTCCCAATGGAAACTGGTCAAATTCACGGTCAATATAAAACTGTCGTACCTGCACAGCAGTACCAATTGCAGACTTTAACGCTACTGCATGCTTTAATGCTGCTGCAAAATAAAGGTCATATAGACTATACATTTGAGGTACATGTGCCTCTACTATATCGCCACCTGTTGCGAAGTCGCGGTTCAATATTCCTGTGCTATCTGTTTTGGAGAGGTGTACTTTATTAGCAGTAACATCAACTGTCACTTTTCGTTCACGCTGATTAATTGGTTCACTCGGCGTATGAATATCCATAACAAGATGCTGAATACTACCGTCAGGATTAAGATTGATTACAGTATGCCGTACCCGCACACGTGGAAAACGGTCAACTTCATCGCTTGTTACAGTATTGCCCTGCCGGGTTACACTTTCAACGGCAATTGTATCGCTGCCGAGTTTTGTAATAAAACCGTAGTGTTCAGCTGATGAACTTTTGCAAGAGATCAGCAACACCATTGCGTTGAGAAAAAAACATAGCGCAACCAGGTTTATGAGATAAACATTACGTGACTGAATAAATTTGTGATACATAGATTGGAATAAATGTTTGTAGCTGGTTGTTAAACTAATGAATTAGTCTGTATGATTACCAAATAAATTGAGCATTTAATAATTTGTTTTTTTAAATGGTTTATTAAACGGTTAGGAGGCTTAATGCATGGATTGTTATTGACCCCAATACTTCACTTATTTATCTGAAGTTTTAAACTTCAATTCTTACTGCTTATGATTTTATAAGTTACAAACTTTAATATGAATGCGATGAAGTTGCAGGCTTCATCAGGCTGGGATTGTTGCAAAATCGCCTGTATTAATACGGTTACTTTAAGAAATTAGGCTTTCACGAAGTTCAGTCATGATGCTCTAAGCGGCTATTATACTTTTATATCATGATCGGGTTTAAAAACGAAGATCCGGTTAAAATAACAATATCCAAATTCAATAACTGTAAAACCAAATTCCTACCTGTTGAAATCTTTGTGATCATTATTGTTTAGGGCATATTAAAACATAACATTATGAAGATAAATTTTACTCTGCTTGTATCAAAAGTATCATACTTCTTACTCTTGTTGATAGTAATCACTATTATGAGTATGAAAGCCACAACAGGTACATGCCAGGCAGCGGTTTCTTCCGCACAAACAGGCGGGCATGATAAAACTTCAAAACAAACCGATAAGTCAAACGGAACGGCTTATGCTGTAATCTATACTAACCTGATGGTTCCTGACAATGGAAATTTGTATGTGTCTGACGGTGTTGGTGCCGCATTTAACAACAATTTTTCTGCTGCAGTAGATGAAAATGACGCTACAAAACTTTGGAACTTTGATGAGAATATTGCGCTGATGAGAAATTCAAGTGCACTGGCAATTGAGTTCAGGCCGGTACCTGTGCTGACAGATACTTTATTTTATAAACTTTACTTAAGACAAGAACCTTACGTACTGAAAATATGTGCGCAGAATTTTGCAGGCCTGTGTTTGCACGCTTTGCTGATTGACAAATATCTTCATACGCAAAAAGAAGTGAATTTACAGGATACAACTTTATATGCTTTCACGCCGGTCGCTGACACCAACAGTTACCGCAACCGCTTCATGCTGGTAATAAATAAACAGCTATCCGCATCACCGCTGGCCGTTGCCAAAATACTTAACCAGTCAAGCCCTGCTGTGAAAGGCGTTGCCAACAGTGTGGCTGCAGCAGGCAATGTAACCTTGTATCCAAACCCGGTAACAAAAGGCACTAACGCATCGCTGCGGTTTAATAATATGGATAAAGGCAGTTATGAAGTTGCAGTGTACAATTTAAATGGACAAAAACTGTCAAGCCGTACAATACAGTACAACGGCGGCAATAGTGTTTATGCTTTGCCAGCAGATCCTTCATGGCTATACGGCATCTATACACTTCGTATTACAAATAGTACTTCTAAAAAAATAATGAACCTAAGAATGGAGATCAGATAAAACTGATTTAGTTTTTCAAACACGGGATGCATATTACACTCCAGTGAGTTGGAGGTTTATCTGTCTGAAGGATTTTTCAATTTATTCGAAAGCATTTCAATTGTTTTCTGAATTCTTTGTGCTCGTGTTTCTTCATGTTTTACAGAAACGATCTATTCACGTATACATTTTCGATGATTGAATGCAAGGCTTGAAATCGCCTGGTTCATTTACCGCACGAATTTTTGCCTATCTTTTAGCTTGTCATATTATAACCTCCTTGTAATTACTGGAGTTGCTTTTCTTTAATGAAACTGCCATCATTTTTAAACATTGCCATCATTTCTTTCCCGCTGGTTTGCCAGCGTACCCTGTAAAAAGTTTTTCCTTTTTTATTGGTACCGGTTACCCATTTTACATTGGAAACACTGGGATATTTGCTTTTAAATGCAGTAATTACAGAACCCGGAACTTCACTCGCATCAATACGGGTTACGGTTTTCCCCGAAGTAACAGTGTCTTGATTTACGGTACTGTCGTTATTTGTGATTGCTGCTGTTGTGGTATCAGTTATTGTACTGTCAGCAGCCATGTTTTTCGAAGGGGAATTATTGTTACAAGCTTGCAGGGATAATAAAATTGATATGGATAAGTAAACAAACGATTTTTTCATACTTCTTTTATGCATTAGCTAAGCACAATAAGTGCCAATTTGCGAAGAGGCAAGGATTGGAGTTAAGGAATCGAACAGGTTTAAGTTGTTTGATACTGGTCTAAAAAATAAACCATGATATTTGACTAATTTTAGATATGGATTTCAAAAAGTATCTCTTGTTATTGTTTATTCTTTTAACTAACAATGTTTCCTTCTCACAAAAAACAGTTACCGCGCCGACACCTTCCAATAAACCAGGCATATACCAGTTAGCCCAGATAAAAAGAAAATATGGAATGTTCATTCACTTCGGAATAAATACTTTTTATGATGAAGAATGGACAGACGGCAGCAAACCGGCATCTTCCTATAAGCCGCTCACGGTTGATGCGGATCAATGGGTACACGTTGCAAAACAGGCGGGCATGAAATACGTAATACTTGTATCAAAACATGTGGATGGCTTTTGCCTTTGGGATAGTAAATACACGGATTATGATGTAGCTTCTTCATCTAATAAAACAAATGTGGTTGAAGAAGTTGCCATGGCTTGCAAAAAATATGGAATCGGAATTGGAATTTATTATTCTTTGTGGGACCGGCACCAGAATGCTAATGTAAACGACAGTTCATTGGATAAGGATTACAATGAATATATGATCAACCAGATTAAAGAACTGTTTGCGATTGTAAACAAATACACACCGGCGGTGGAACTATGGCTTGATGCTGGTTGGGAGAAAAAACGTTCACGATGGCCGATAGCTGAAATTTATAAAACAGTGAAAGAAATGGCGCCTCAATGCCAGGTAGGTGTGAACTGGTCAATAGGAACACCGGAAAATCCCGATCCAGATTCTGCCTTTGTATTACCTGTTATGCAAAAAACCGGCTACCCTATACGGTATTTTCCCAGTGATTTCAGGATGGGAGATCCATATATGCCTGCTAACCCTGACCCGAAATTATTTTCTTATAATGGTCATTTATATTACATGCCGTGGGAAACAACTGTATGCATGAGTGAAAAATGGTTTTATAATACAAAGGATACTGTTTATAAAACAGCAGATGAATTATATAAAATTTATAAACAGGCAACGGCACAGGATAATATACTTATCCTGGATCTTCCGCCGGACAGGAGCGGCAAGCTACGTGAGAAAGATATTCAATTAGTGCTTGCCTTACACAAACAAATTCTTGAAGAAAAGCCCGAATAAGGTTTACTGAATTACTATTGAAAAGATATAAATGTTCGGGCGAAAACCATGTGATAGAAACCGGGGATTAAAAAATACCATAGTTTATTGCTTACTGTATGCCGTTTATTAATCTATGTATAATAATAATACTGCTCAGGAGCTAAAACGAAGTTTGCAACTTCGTAATTATGTTGTTGAATTAGAATAAAAATTACTGACCCTTTTTGTGTGCTCATCTTTTCTGCTGTGCCTTCTTCTATCTGTTACATAATCTTTGCTATAGCGGGATGTATAAGCGGTAATGCAACAATAAAATAATTTCCTTCTTCTTTTGTTACAACATCTTCTTTTTGTATTAACCTATACCTCGCAGTAATATTATTTAATCCGATGTTAGTAGAAACAGGGTTAATTTTTTTCTTTTGCAAATTATTTTTTACCGTAAGCGTTTTATCGCCTGTTGCAGATATTTCAATTTTTAAAGGCTGGCTTTTAGAAGTTACATTGTGCTTTACTGCATTTTCAACCAACAATTGCAATGTTAATGGTGGCAGCAAATAATCTTCATACTGCGGCGATATCTGCATTATCAGCTCTACCCCTTTGCCGTGCCTCAATTTTAATAACTGGTAAAAAGATTGTATAAATTTTGTCTCTGTTTGCAGTGTAACAAGTTCGTGTTTGTTATTTTCCAAAAGATAACGGTACACTTTCGTCATTTCATTTAAAAACTTATCTGCTTCTGCCGGGTCTTCAGATATAAGCGATGATAAAGTATTAAGTGTGTTAAACAAAAAATGAGGATTAACTTGTTGATTCAGATTCTCCAGTTGTGACCATAACTTTTCTTTTTCCAGCCGATTCTTTTCTTCTTCAGATTGCTTTAGCCGGGTGTAATAATAAAACGCTTCATAAATACCAAAGAAAAGCGTGAATACCAAAGCAGCTTTTGAAAGTGAGTTATTAATAAAGTTTAAAAATAATTGTCCGTTGCTTACCTGCTCCGATGCAGTTTGTGAACCATATGTAAAAACATAGCTTACAAAAGCTGTGCATAAAAGCAGCACTGAAGTAAAAAGCATTCCTGTAATAAAAACAAATGCTATTCTTTTTACGAGTTTGTAAGGTTCATGGAATCTTTCACGAAAATGTAAAATAATAAACCGGTTGCCTTCCCAAACAAGCGTAATTGATGCAAGTATTAACACTATGCGTTCTATAAAAAGCAGGTTTAATGGTTGTGAATAAAGTTTATTCGAATAAACGGCAACGAGAAATATGCATACAATAGCTATAATCCGGAACCATTTGTCTTTAACTTTCATCATAGCATTATCAAAAATAAAAGAATCGAAGTTTTATGAAATGTTTATTTCTCATTTTGCAACTTCGGTTATTTTATTCTGAAGTTTTAAACTTCGTTATTCCGGTGTTCAATTTGAAACAAAAGTTACAAACTTTAAAATATATGCGGCGAGCTGCAAATTTCGCCGGGAGATCTGAGCACTTTGCTCAGGTGGAGTAGCTTACTAAGTATTTAGCACAGATGATGATATTATCTTTACCAATATTTAATTCCTTCATGGTACAGGTTGGCATGTATAATACACTTAAAGTTTCACGCAAAGTGGAATTTGGTTTCTATCTTGATGATGGGAATGATGGGATACTGTTGCCCAAAAGATTTGCACCCAAAGGGCTGCATATTGGTGACGAAATAAAGGTATTTCTCTATCATGATTCTGACAACCGGTTAATTGCTACAACGCAGCAGCCAAAGGGTGTTGTGGGCGATATTGTTCAACTAAAATGCGTGAGCACAACAGAGCATGGCGCCTTCCTGGACTGGGGTTTAATGAAAGATATTTTTGTAGCAAAATCGCAGCAGCTTACAAGAATGCACAAAGAAGGTGAATACCTTGTAAAAATTTATATTGACGAACAAACCGGCCGTATTGCTGCAACAGAAAAAATTGAAAAGCAAATCAGCAATGATGCGCTTACGGTACAGGAAATGGATGAAGTAGAATTATATGTGCAAAGAGAAAGTGATCTTGGATATGTAATGATCATTAATGGTAAACATACAGGCCTGTTGCATGCAAACGAAATATACCGCAACATACATGTTGGTGATAAATTAAAGGGCTTTATTAAAACCATTCGTGCTGATAATAAAATAGATGTTGTGCTTGATAAACCCGGCTATGCACGCATAGAAAAAGAAGAGGAAAAAATACTTCGTTTATTAAAAGAGCATAACGGTTTCCTGCCTTACAATGATAAAAGCGATCCTGAACATATTTACAGTTTCTTCAGCATGAGTAAAAAAACGTTTAAGATGACGATCGGATCCTTATACAAACAACGCAAAATAGATTTCACCAAAAAAGGAATTCAAGCAGTTGAAGAATAAAAACGTTTAAAGAACACATAAGCCGGTCAGGCTTGTCCTTCAGGTTTAATACCAAAGTCTTTAAGCAACCGAACCACAGCATTATGCCCGGTGCAGCATTATCGAACCGGCAGAATGCGTTCCGGCATTGTTGAACATGCAGAAGATTATTTATACTGCAGCGCTGTAATGTGAGTGGCCTGATGATGTAACGTACCGAAATGGCATAATTTATGGTTTTATAAGTAAAATATACAACATGAAAGAGTTCAATACAAAACTTATTAAGCCTGTAGCGGCGGTTATGTTGCTCAGCTTATTAATGTCTTCCTGTTTACCCAGAAGACCACGTCCACCAAGACCACATGCTATGGAAAAAATAATGATAACCCCTTCAAATAATAATTCTTAATAAGTGGTTATGTGCTATCCGTAGTTTGTAACTATGGATTTTTTATTCATAATTTTCGATTAACGCCAGATGCAATCTGGCTATTTTATCTAACCCCTTAGCAGAAGACATATGGCAGGGGTTTACAAACTTTAAAGAGATTCCAAAAAGAAATAATTTTACATTCTACGCCGAGCTGGTATTATGCTAAACAGTTAAACATTCTACGTCGGGCTGAGTACAAATAACATAAGGTTGTATATTGCTTTTTTATTCTGTTACTGTAGAATTAATTCATTTTTGCAATTAGTATATTTTGAAACCTGTCTTAAAGATTCAGCAAAACATTGCCATCCTAATGCCTAAAAAACTAATACTCCTTGCTTTATTCATTATTTTTTACACGATAACGCATGCTCAGTATGCAAGCTGGATGATGGGTACATGGAAAAGTACAGGCGGAGCCGATACCATCCGGATCAATGATGTTTCAGTTGAAAGTTTTACCGGTACCAAAACAAGTGAAATCAATAATGCTGCGCATGCCAAAATCACCATTTCAATATCCGGTGCTTTCAGAGGAAAAGGATTGTATTTGCAGGACGGAGCAGTTTTACACAAAGAAGGATCGGAAAACGGGCAATGGCATGATTGTTCTGCCTGCTCACAGGAAAATAAAATGATGATAAGCCATGACAGCCTTATTTTAATTAGCAGCATTTCGGGTTGTAATAGCGGATGTGATGGTGAAACCCGTTATTACAGGTTACTTTCTGAATATGATGACCCTGCACAACGATACCTTGTTGACCGGTTTGGCAGGCCTTCAGATATCATTGGCTTCCATCCATACCAGCCGAAGGAAGGTGAAACGGTTCAATCTATTGATGATAGTGAACCTTCAAAAAACAATGTTGCTGCCGTTACTATGGTAGATGATCCTGCTGCTGAAGCAATAAAGAAAGCAGAAAAAAGGCACCAGGATTCACTTGATAACATTGCAAGGGTAAAACAACAACAAATAGATGCAGCTCAACTTGCACAACAAAAAAAGCGGCAACAGAAAATAACTGACTCGCTTAATCATGTACAACAAAAAGAACAGCAACGCACAAAAGATTCACTGGATAATGTTGCCAGGCTGGAACAAATAAGATTGCGAACGGAAGATTCCCTTCGTGATGTGCAGGCGAAAAAGCGACAACAGGAGATTGCTGACTCACTTAATCTTGTACAACAAAAAGAACATCAACGTTTAAAAGATTCACTGGATAATGTTGCAAGGCTGGAACAAATAAGACTGCGAACCGAAGATTCCCTTCGTGATGTACAGGCGAAAAAGCGGCAACAGGAGATTGCCGACTCACTTAATCTTGTACAACAAAAAGAACAGCAACGCATAAAAGATTCGCTGGATAATGTTGCAAGAATAAAACAACAACAGCTTGACGATTCCACCCTGCTTGCGCAACACAAGAAGCGGGAACAGGAGGTAACTGATTCACTTAAGCTTGTAAAACAAAAAGAACAGCAGCGCGTGAAAGATTCGCTGAATAATGTTGCCAGGCTGGAACAAATAAGACTGCGAACCGAAGATTCATTACGAAATGTTCAGATTAAAAAAAGGCAACAAGAAGTGGCAGATTCGCTTAGCCTCGTCAACCAAAGAAAACAGCAGTATATAAAAGATTCACTGCAAATTGTAGCTGCAGCAAACCTGCAAAAACTGCGAACAGCAGATTCACTTCGTGACGTGCAGGCAATAAAAAGACAACAGGAAGCCGATTCTTTGGCAGCTTTCCGCAGACAACAGTATAATGATTCTTTGCAAAAAGCAGCTTTGGCAAAAGCTGTTCTGCCAGCAACAACCGGCAATAATCAATCTGATGCAGACAAAGCACTCACATCCCGCACCAGCATATTGCTGCAAACTTATCACATTAATTCGCCGGATATTTTAATTGAACTGTTTGATAACGGGGAAATTGATGGCGACAGGGTTAGTGTATATCACAACAACGAGATTATTGTAAGCAACCAAACGCTGGGTATAAAGCCTATTACGCTGAGCATTCATGCAGATGCAACAAACCGGGAACATGAATTTGTACTGGTAGCAGAAAACCTTGGAAGTATTCCGCCAAATTCTGCATTAATGCGGATAACTGCAGGCAAACAAAGCTATAAATTATCAGTTAACACTGATATGAAAACGAATGCAAGAATTGTGTTTTATTACGATGGAAATTAGATAGCGCTTATCAGCACTTGTCCTTAGCTGGTCTTCCCGTACAAAGACAACAACAACCATCTATGGTTAGGTATGCGGCGAAGCTTGCAACCTTCGCCGAACTGAGATTTGCTTACGCTTTAAAGTAGTTAAACATTCTACTCCAAGCGGGAGTTCTGCTCGTTTATTGTCGAACTTTATCGAATTGTATTAGATTTGATAATATTTTATTTAAGAGTTATTCAATTAATAAAAACCCAGGATGGAAACGAAAATAAAACCAGCGCTTGCAGCATTGGTGCTACTGGTGGCGATTTCCTGTAAAAAAGAAAACAGCAGCATTCAATCTTCAGGCATTAGAGATGAAAATTCAATCCAGCAAAATATACCTTCAGTAATTATAGGCACACAGGTGTGGATGGTAAAAAATTTGAATGTAAGCCATTATCGAAACGGAGACAACATACCGCAGGTAAAGGATTCTGCCAAATGGGCTAAATTAACTACCGGTGCATGGTGTTGGTATAAAAACGATTCTGCCACCAGTGCTGTTTATGGCAAGCTATACAATTGGTATGCAGTAAATGACCCAAGGGGATTAGCCCCTGCAGGATGGCATATACCAAGTGATTCAGAATGGCATGCAACCGGAACATATTTAGGAAATACTGCAGGGGGTAAACTGAAGGAAACCGGAAAGGCGCATTGGGTCGATCCCAACGTTGACGCTACTAACAGCAGCGGCTTTACAGGGCTTCCGGGCGGGTATCGTAGCGAGATTGGACAATTCTGCTATATTAGATACCTTGGTTTATGGTGGACCTCTACTGAGTACAATAGTTCGACTGCCTGGTATCGCCGCTTGCTCTGCTATAGCAACTTCCTGGACTGGTGGCGGTTCCCAAAGCAAATGGGTTTCTCGGTTCGTTGTATCAGGAACTAACTATTTGTCTGCCTGCTTCACACTATTTACTTTTCACTGCAAAACATTCAACATAACATGAAAACAACATTCACAACCTGTGCAGTTTTAATGCTGTTAGTAATTTCCTGGACTAAAGAAAACAGCAGCATTCAATCTTCTACTATTGGCGATGAAAATTCAATGCAGCAAAATATAACTTCAGTAACTATAGGCACACAGGTGTGGATGGTAAAAAATTTGAATGTAACCCATTATAGAAATGGAGATAACATACCACAGGTAAAGGACTCTGCCAAATGGGCTAAATTAACTACTGGTGCATGGTGCTGGTATAATAACGATTCTGCCACCGGTGCTGTATATGGTAAATTATACAATTGGTATGCAATACATGACCCAAGGGGATTAGCCCCCACAGGATGGCATATACCGGGCGATTCAGAATGGTATGAAGTTTCAAACTTTTTAGGAACCAATGCGAAGAATGCGGGTGGTAAAATGAAAGAAGCAGGTGCTATCCATTGGTTAGATCCCAACGTTAACGCTACTAATAGTAGCGGCTTTACAGCGCTTGGGGGTGGATATCGTGACAACCTTGGACAATTCGCCTACATTAACTTTCTCGGTTACTGGTGGAGTTCTACTGAAAATGGTACTAAGTATGCCTTGTGCCGCCGCCTGGTTTCCTACGGTGGCTTCATGGACAGGATGACTTACGAAAAGCAGAAGGGTTTCTCTGTTCGTTGCGTTAAGGATTGATTATTTCCCTGCGTGTCATCGGCAAACTACCGAAAGTTACTTATCGTCAGCAGCTTTATTTTTTCTAAATTTCCTGAAAACATCAACCCCAATCTTAACACCGTTACCATCATCCTTTGCCCGTAAATAAATACTGGCGCCCGGCTTGTTAGCCTTTTTTTTGTCGATTGTTTTAAAGTCGTCGTCAGAATTATTTTTAAGATTTGATAACGGCACCTGTATAGAAATATCGGTATTATTTCCAAAGCTGTAAATGCCTTCAATATACATGTTGATGGACGCAGATGATTGTATCGGCATGCGATGAATATAAATGTCGCCGTTTTGTATATCGAAAGTATCCTTCAATTCTGCGAACTGCACATCATCAAGGTTACGGTTTTTAAAAGCAATTTTTTGAATATTAAGAAAGGGTTCAAAATTTTTAAGTTCTGCATTTTTCAAAGAAAAATACATCTTACCATTCATGCTTGATGGAATAAATTTTCCTGCTTTATTTATGTTGGCAGTTATATTGGCTTTTGAATTAAAAATGCCATTTATATTTTTTGATGTGAGACTTTTTTGACCAAAATTATCAAACGCAAAAAAAAGTTTTTTTACGTTGATATGCTGCAGATCCAGTTGGGCACTTACCTGGTGCGAAACATTATTTGCCTGGTGAACTTTTGCAGCGAGATTAAAACTGCCATCAGCAAATTGCAAAAAAGCTTTCTGAATTTCCCAATCGTTATTAGTGAATAATAAAACTGCATTAGCATTACTTGCTTTAAAATTGTTGAGCGATAATTGCTGCGCTTTAAGATTAATAAACACATCTCCATTTTCTACAGCATTATCAATAGAATTGGCTGTACCTGCAAGTCCATTTGTTTTTTTCTTTGATGCAGTTGGCGAATCTGTATTGAAAAGTGTGATAAAATCTGAAAGATTAATTGACGGCGAAAACACATTGCAATTTAATGTTGCTTTGCCCGGCGTTTTATTTGAAATGCGATTAAGATTAGAGCCATTAATATTTACTTCAAGATGATTTGTATTAAGATCGCATTGCAAATTATTTACAGCCAGGTTGTTTCCTGTTAAATCAATATTTCCATTACAGTTAGAAAAAGTAAGATTACGTGGCACATAAATTACTTTACCATTTTGTATCTGAATTTTTGCATTTAACTGATCAAGCAAAGAAGCATCTGCGATAAGTGGACCGTTATAAGCAATGTATAATTTTGCGCTACCATCAACAAAACGCAACACATCTGAAGAAAGCGCTTCATCTAATTGCGGAAAAGTGCATTCAGAAAAAAATTCAAATTGCGTTACAGGCTTATCTAAATTGGTGATCGAAATATTTTTACCTTTTAAACTTACCGTTCCCCAATAACTCATAAATGAATTTAACTGAACCCTTGAATTTGAATCGTCAGGTAAAATTTGTGGATCAATTTGGTTTGAAAAATTGCCGGTAAAATCGCAGTCATTCAAATCTACAATTGGCGTTTTGATGCTGTTTTTTGAAGTTGAAAAATCAACCTTTACAGCAGGATCACCTTTTTTATTTAATGAACCTGTGAGTGATACCGTTGCATTAAGCGGTTGTGTGAAATTAAGTTTTTGTAATACGGTTCTTGTGTGTGGTTTCAAGAGAGCTGAGGCTGCATCGTACTTGACATTTTTTGTGACAGCATTCAAATGAAATTGCGATTTACCAAAATCAAAATTGCCGTCAATATCGAATGAATGGCCTTGTATTTTAACTGCTGTTTTTTTTATTGTGAGTACACTGCCACTTGTATCAAATTCAAGTTTCCATTTAGCTTGTATACGTTGATTTTCCAGCCAATAGCCCTGCCTGATATTAAAGCCAAGCCCTCTTAAAAAAAGATCTTCGTCAAACGTGAAAGAATATTTTGAGCCGGACAGATCCATATCAATATCTGCATCGTCAATCCTGCCCTGGTAGCGTTTTCGCTGAGGAACATTTTCAATTAAAACACTTACATTATTTAAATTGATATTTTCTAAAACAAATGGTTTTTTACTTTGCCGTTTTTCTTTTTGCGAAGGCTGAGATCGTAATACGTAAGTGTTGGTATAACCTCTGGCATCAGTAAATGTATGAATGACTGCATTCTTAATTTTAACCGAACTGATGCTCACCGTTTTTCCCATCAGATCAAAAATGCCGGCCTTTACTACAATCTCATCAGCCTTTAAAAAAGGTGAATGATAAAATGAATCACTGATGGTTACATTGTCAAGTGTAAGGCCAAGCTTTGGAAATGTTTGCCATACTGTTATGTCTGCTTTATTGATCTTTAGTTCGCCTAATATTGTTTGTTTAATCTGAGCATTCAGAAATGCAAGCAATCTTTCACGGGATGACGAAATATAAATGCTTAAACAGGTAAGCAATAAGAAATAAAAAACAAATACGCCAACTACTACACGTATAATTCGCCTGAACCATTTCTGCTTTATAAAACTTAATCTTAAGATTTTTTTGTACTGCACGTTTAGGTTAATTTGTCTTGCTTCGGTTTTAAAGATATACTGAAATAATTGTGCCGGTAAGATATTTTTCAACTGTAGTCTCGTTCTTACAAAACATCATCTCATACCACGCACATTTACCTATGCAATGAAGACGATGTCTTTGGCTATGCAATGAAAAGCCTGCTGATAAGGAACGTGTAAATCCTATTGTTTTTTAAGTGCACCACTGAATAGCATGTTAGCGAGGTCATCAAAATGATTCCAGGCTTTAAATATTTTACCATTTTTTATTTCAATCATAGCAACTGCCGGAAAGCACACCTTTTCCTTTCCGCGTTCAACGGTTACTATGCAAAGAGCTGTTTCATACTGGTTTTGGATGATCTCTTTTTCAACGTGTACTTCGAAAGAATCAGTTTGTTCGCGGTATTGTTTATAAAATTCTTTGAAGTTTTCTATTCCGCTAATAGTATGTGCTTCCGTTAATCCATAAGCGGTGCCATTTTCATGAAATAACGTATCAATTGCTTCTTCTTCTTTATTGTTCCAAACTCTTTCAAACCACGTTGATATTAAACTTTGCATAAGGATGTTTTATTTATAATGAATATAGTACAATATAAAATTTGGTATAATGAATGAAACGGGCTTTTACTAGTTAAGTATATTGGCTTACAACGCAACTTCTTAAGCTACGCACCAGACGTTTAGCGCGAAGAACATTCTACGGAGAGCCGGGAGAAATATACCTTGCGCTAGCATGGGAGACAATGCCGGACATTGAATCAAAACAATGCTATTTTCAAACTACAGCTTCGTTACAATTTCCAAGGATTTTGTTACGTGTTCATCAGCCTTTATATGATCGGTTGCTGATGAAAAGACAGCTACAATTTCGCCGTTTTTATTAATAACAAATGTTGTTCGTGGAATAAAGTCATGCGTGATCTGCTTACCGGTTACATCTTTAGCTTCGGATTGCGCAGGTGTCACTTCCAAACCATAAGAAGCTGCAATGTTACCTGCAGAGTCTGAAGCTACCGGGAATTTTCCTGCACAGTAATCAGGGCTGGATGAAAACGATTTCAATCGCTCAATATCATCTGCTGATACACCGATAATAGTGGCTCCTGCTGCTGTAAATTTATCCTTCATTTCGGCAAAAGTATGTGCTTCCAAATCGCAGCCACCTGTGTAAGCAGCAGGATAGAAATACAATACTACCGGTCCTTTATCAAGAGCTTCCTTTAAGCTAAAATCAAATTCATTGCCCGCCATGCTCGCCTTGGTAGTGAACATGGGCGCTTTAGAACCCGTTGGCAATACCTTCGATTGCGCAAAGCTATATTGATTAATGAAGAGCAAAAACGCTGCAACTAAAAGGAGTGAGAGATGATTTTTCTTTGACATAACAAATTGTTTTGAATACAAGTATGAATTATAATTACTCACAAACTTACAGGAATTGCAGATAGAGGGAAAAGGTAGCAGGCGTTCGCCATGCGCTTACGTTTTAGCAGGGCCTTCATTAAGAGTACTTTGTGCTTATGTAAACAGCAAGTTTGTAAGCAAGGACAAGTACCACACAAAATGCTTTGCGACTTACCTTGCGCCAGTACGGGAAGTTGGCGCATGGGTCTTCGTAATATTTTATCTTTTTTCTCTTAGTTATTGATGATGATTACTCATGGCATCTTCAACTTTAAAGTAAGGCTTGTAGTCTTCCAGCCGCTTCAGGAGTGCCTGTCCTGATTCCCGTATTTTAGCCGTCTCTGTTTCGTTAAGCGGTGTGATAAGGTATGTATAGGGACCTTTCTTGCCCAATACCATAGCATCGGGATTTACGAGGAAGGGCTCTTGTGCAGAATTGGAATCAAGACCAAGATCTGAATGCGTAAGGTAGGGAGCGTAATACATGTAATGCGGCATGCTTACACTGGCTACATTGTTGTTGTTGGGATTATTGCTGGTGTATACCCGCATAACAGGTGCTTCCATATAAGATATTCCAGGCCGTGAAGGAGCTTTGTAGTAACCTCTTTTTATTCTCGCTATTATTGTATCCCTAATTTGCACCGGCGAGTATTTGCCGGAAGATCGCATCACGGCTACATCAAGATAAACGGGCATGATTGTTTTCGCGCCCTCTGCATCATAGCTGATAGGGGTAGCAACATCCTGGCGGAATTCCGCCCACTCCCATTCCGTCCTCGCGATAAAACAAACGAAACCATTTGTACCCTGCCTGCTGATATAGTAGCCTTTCTCGGGGTTGAGTAAATATACTGTAGCGTTACTGCGCAATTGCGGCGGAAGTGCGCTCAAGGCAAAATCTGTTTCCAGGTCTGTTGGCATTTTTTCCAGTTTCCAGTCGCCCGTAGTTTGCCCAGGGCACTGCATGGCAGTGCTAAAAATAAAAAGCACCCATAAAATGGTGCGTCCGGATATTAATAAACAGTTTTTAGTCATGATGTGTTTTGAACCGAATGTAGCACATTGGAATTATTTGCTGCATAGGCAAAGGCGACAAATGCAGGGGTGAAAACGCCATTTTACTGTGAAACTCTCTCCTGCCGCGTAAGTATAAGTAGCGTTGATATGTGCGGATGACACTTGTGCTTATTTAATTTCAAACAGCAAGATTCTTAATTGTATAAGTGGAAATTATTTAGGCTAAGCGGAATTCGATTCGCCGAGCTGGGGTTTACGCTGTTATTGAGCTTGAGCACCGCCAATCATTCCTTTAATAAAATTGTGGGAAGCAAAATTGCCGGAGTTATTTTCAGCTATATAAATTTTTATTTTAAAACTGCCGTTAGATACTTT
>Ga0206952_10011_pt1 | contig 61541 bp, 67 predicted proteins | sample Alteio_BWOrgHeat_39_FD_152966 | JGI IMG/M metagenome (GOLD analysis project Ga0206952, IMG submission 152966) | Enriched cells from forest soil in Barre Woods Harvard Forest LTER site, Petersham, Massachusetts, United States -... | ecosystem: Environmental > Terrestrial > Soil > Temperate forest >... | reverse complement strand
GATATGCGGTGTTGAGCATCTGTAACCAAACCTGCAATGCGTATATTTTTTTTCCCTGTTTGCTGCGGCCAGCGTATTTGATTCTTTTATTTCATTAAAGTCAATAAGTTTTGTAATGCCGTAATATTTTAATTCAAACTTGAAATGGTCAAGCGGATGCCCGCTCATAAACATGCCTGTAACTTCCTTTTCTCTATCTAGTTTTTCAGTCAGGCTCCACTCGCTGCATTTAGGTAAGAGAGGAGAGGCGATAGCGGGTAAAATTGTATCACCAAATAACGAATTTGCACCTTGCTGTTTATTTGCCTGGAAAGTATTTCCAAAACGGATGATGCGTTCAATGCCGGTTATTGTATCGTTTGGCATTGTATAAAAATATTGCGCACGATGCACATCTTTAAAACAATCAAATGCGCCGGAATTGGCAAGGCTTTCAATTGATTTTTTATTTACGCTGCGTTGGCTAATGCGTTTAATAAAATCAAAAACATCTGTATAAATACCATTCTTTTTTCGCTCTGCAATAATGCTTTCAATAGCTGCATCGCCAACGCCTTTCAATCCGCCTAAACCAAAACGTATTTCGCCCTTTGCATTCACGGCAAAGCCTTTCAATGATTCATTAATATCAGGCCCAAGTACCTTTAAGCCCATGCGTTTGCATTCTTCCATGTGAAAAGTTACCTTATCAATACTGCCTGAATGATTCAATACTGCAGACATGTATTCTCCGGGATAATATGTTTTTAAATATGCTGTTTGATAAGCCACCAGTGCGTAGCATGTTGAGTGAGATTTATTAAAAGCATATTGCGCAAATGCTTCCCAGTCACGCCATATTTTTTCAAGCACATCTGCCTTAAAACCCTTTGCTGTAGCGCCTTTGATAAAACTGTCTTTCATTTTATCCAGCGTCTTGCGGTCTTTCTTTCCCATTGCTTTACGCAATATATCAGCCTGGCCTTTTGTGAAGTCTGCAAGCTTTTGTGAAAGCAACATTACCTGTTCCTGGTAAACGGTTATGCCATAAGTCTCTTCAAGATATTCCTGCATTTCAGGTACATCATACACCACATTTTCACGACCATGTTTACGTGCAACAAACTGGGGAATATATGCCATTGGCCCCGGGCGATACAATGCATTCATTGCGATGAGATCATCAAATTTATCAGGCTTTAATTCACGCAGATATTTTTGCATACCTGCACTTTCAAACTGGAACGTTGCATTTGTTTCACCACGTTGATATAGCTGAAAAGTTTTTTCATCATCCAAAGGCAAAGTATCTAAATCAATTTCTATGTTATGATATAGTTTGATGAGCTCAAGCGCTGTTTTTAAAATAGATAAAGTACGTAAGCCAAGAAAATCCATTTTCAATACACCAGCTTCTTCAATGGTGCTGCCATCAATTTGAGTAACCCATAAATCAGAATCCTTTGATGTGGCAACAGGGATCAATTCCGTTAAATCTTTAGGCGCGATGATAATGCCTGCCGCATGAATGCCCATGCTGCGCACATTGCCTTCAAGACGCTCTGCTTCTTTCAACACCTGTGCACGCATATCATTGCCGTTATAAATTTCACGCAGCTTGCGGATGTTTTCAAATTCTTCGCCTCTGTCTTCAGAAGCCTGTTCACCGGGAATTGCTGCTTTAAAAATTTTTTTCAGTGTAGTACCAATTCTTTCAGGAACCATTTTCGTTAACGCATTGCTTTCAGACAAAGGCAGATCCATTACACGTGCTACATCTTTAATGCTCATCTTCGCTGCCATGGTGCCATAGGTGATAATTTGCGCTACCTGGTTCCTGCCATATTTCTCCACCACATAATCAATTACCTTCTGCCTGCCTTCATCATCAAAATCTGTATCAATATCAGGCATTGTTTTTCTATCCGGATTGAGGAATCTTTCAAACAGCAAATTGTATTTTATAGGATCTATGTTGGTAATGCCGATACAATAAGCCACAACACTTCCGGCAGCAGAACCACGCCCCGGTCCAATAAAAACACCACGCTCTTTTCCCGCTTTTATAAAATCACTAACGATTAAAAAGTATCCGGCAAACCCCATTGTTTTTACAGTGAATAATTCAAAGTCCAAACGTTCACGCAAGGCTTCATCAATTTCGCTGTATCGTTTTTTTGCACCTTCGTAAGTGAGATGATGGAGGTAATTCCATTGATTCAAATTTTTATCATCGCTTGTTTGAAATGCCGGGGGAACAGGAAACGCAGGCAATAAAATATCCTTCTTTAAGTCAAGCGCTTCAACTCTGTCAACGATAATATTTGTGTTGTCTAATGAATGTGGTACATCATTAAATGTTTCCATCATTTCTTCCGGCGACTTAAAATAAAACTGGTCGTTTGGAAATTTAAAGCGACGATTTTTTACATGCATATCATCATTCACAAAATCATCAAACCCTGGTGTGCTTTGCTTTTCGCCTGTGTTGATGCAAAGCAAAATATCATGCGCGTTATAATCTTCTTTTTCCGTGTAATGGCTGTCATTTGTTGCGATTACCGGCACATTATATTTTTTCGCAAATTTTAATAGTGTTGTATTTATTTTATTTTGATCAGGAATATTGTGCCGCTGAATTTCTATAAAATAATCATCACCAAACAAATTATGCCACCACTGAAACTCCTGCTCTGCCTGCGTTTCAGACAAATGTAAAATTGCCTGTGGCACATACGCACCAATGCAACATGTTGTTGCAATAATGCCTTCGTGATATTTTTCGATCAAAGGTTTATCAATGCGCGGATACTTGCTGTAATAGCCTTCAATAAAACCAAGTGAAGTAAGCTTGATCAGATTTTCATAGCCTTTCCTGTTCTTCGCCAATAAAACCTGGTGATAGCGTTCATCTTTTTGTTCTTTCGAAAAACTTTTGCGATGCATGTCTTCCACCACATAAAACTCGCAGCCGATAATTGGCTTTACTACAGGTTCTTTTATATCATTTCCTTTATCATCTTTACCAACAACACGTGTATTATTCCATGCCTGTTTTACAAATTCAAACACGCCAAACATATTGCCATGATCCGTTATTGCAAGTGCAGGCATATTATGTTTCGCTGCTTTTTTATATAATGAATCAATGCCAGCAGCACCGTCAAGCAAAGAATATTGTGTGTGAACGTGAAGATGAGAAAACTGCATGTTACTACTTAATGTTTTTATTTAACTATGTTGGGTTGAAAACAAATATAAATCTCCTAAAAGCCCTTTTCTACCTTGTTTTAATTCAGTTACAGCTATAAAAAAACCAGGCTTATTTAAAGGATGAACATCTTTTTTACAGATCAAATTTGCTACTTGACAGTCATCTTCATATAGATAACCAATAAGACTATCTAAAACAGTCTTTGCAATATTATCCACATCAATATCAAACAATTTTTCTTTAGGTATTTCAACAGCTATTGTAACCTCTACCAAAGACGGTTTTAGAATTTTTTTCACCTCAAAAGAAGAGTTAAGTATTTGTTCACGTATTAAAATTTCAAACTCTTTTACTGACTTTGAGCTTGGCTTTTTAACGTAAAAGTTCTCTAATATTTGTTCTTTTCCTTGGTCATCAATATTTATAATTTTAACTGGCTTAAAATCTTCTTTTTTACTTGGGATAGTATTGCCAATATTACCAAACAATATATCTATTTCTGGGTTTTGAATAAAAGTCACAACTTTTGGTTTCATATAAATGCTATTTGTTACTTCTTCAATTTCTTTAAACGAACCAACAAATTTCCCAAATAACGCTCAAAGAAACACACACTCTTTTCCACATTTGCATTTTGTTAATGAAACGCGTAAAACTTATGCACCAATCATTCGTTATTATAATTGATTTTTATATTGCGCACTTCAATGAATTTAAAATTAACTACCATCGTTTTCCTGCTGTTAATTTTAAGCAGTTGTAAAAGCTTGCAACCAGCAGCTTCGCGCAATAAAAGCGCTGCAGCGTCTTCGTCTAAAAAAAATAGCCCTCAATTTTTAAATGGAGTAAGTATTACGCCTGGTGAAAATAAGAACAGTAATTACGCTTATAATAAATCCAGGCAATCCAATAAAAAATATAATAATGTTGCTGCGTCATCAGTTAATATAGAACAAGCAAACTGGCTGCAAATTAAGTATGCGATAATGACGGATATGCCGGTTGAGCAATTGAATAATTTGCCATTGCTTCAACAAATTGATCATTGGTGGGGAACACGTTATTGCATGGGCGGAGATGATGAAAATTGTATTGATTGCTCTGCCTTTACACAAACTATGTTGCGCAATGTATATGGTGTGAATGTGCCACGCACTGCGAATGAGCAATATGATTTTTCAAAGCATATTAATGATACAGATTTGCAGGAAGGTGACCTGGTTTTTTTTAAAAGCGGCCACTCTATAACACATGTTGGTTTGTACGTAGGCAATTATAAATTCGTGCATGCATCAACCAGTGAAGGCGTTATGATAAGTGATCTGGATGATTCTTACTGGAGTAAAAAATATGCCGGTGCAGGCAGAGTGATTCAATAAATTTTTTAAACTCTTTTTACTACCGGAATCGCCGTCATAGCTGCAGCATCTTTAAAATCTATATGTTGAATATCTCCCGGAAAATTGAAGCGGTAATTTTTTCTTGTAATGCTACCAGTAACTGTTAGGGCTGTGTTGCCGGTATATTGAAACACGACTGTTTGCTTTACCTGCATAGGTGGTGCCTGTACTTGTGTGCGATTATTAATGGAAGTATTTGCTTGTTGACTTAAACCGGTTCTTTTTTTTCCGCAATTACACATACAAAAAAGTTTTACGTTATAAGTTTTGTGTTGTAAGTTTTAATCTTCATGATATGTTGGTGTGTCGTTATTATCTCTTTTAGATGTTGCCTGTTCCAGCAAACATGCTGCGCCTGATAAAGCAAGCCATACTAAAATTTTTTCAATCCGGTTTTGCCCAAGCCACATTCCAAAAGGCAAGGCTATCCAGATACTGAGGCAATAAAAACAGTCCATCAGCTTTCCAAAAAAACTATTGCCTGCTTTTTTTCTTATCCAAAAAATGAGATCAAAAGGGCCATCTTCTTTACCTAATAAATGTGTTAATCTCCAAACAACAAAAACCGATAGTATCAGGTAAAGTATGTTCACTAAAAAATTTGTGTTGATTAATCTTATCTAAAGCTATAAAATTTTTACAGTAAAAAGCAGTTGACAGATTTTTGAAACCTGCCAACTGCTTATGAAAATAAACAGAGATTATTTCACACTGTCGTTTGGCTGAAGACAAATAATTTGTTCTGTGTAAGAATAATTATTCGTCCACTGGCTGTCATAGATCGTTTTTTCATAAGCGATCAATGCAACTTTACCACAAGGCGTAGCTGCGCCGGCAGTTGGAAAACTATATGTGTTTGATGCATTTGATGTGCCGCTTATTGACCCACCAAAAGTGCATATCAATGAATAATCGCGCAAATGTGCATCATACACAGAGTATGAACCTGTAATGGTATCACCCATTTTATAATGCGTGCAATCGCCAAGATCATCTACAACCAGGTTGATGGAAGGAGCGAGATTATCCATTTTAATATACTTGGTAAACACACCTGCAACACCTTCAATATCCATTTCCAGTTTCAACAGGTCGTTTGTGCCAGGGCTCCATCTTGCTAAAACATTATCTGTGTTTTTATCAAACGACTGGTAATCGTAATAGAATGTAAGCGGATCTGCAGATACAGTGTTGTATTGTACATAAGGAGGAACAGGTAACCAACCAACGATTGTAAAATCATTACTGATATAATAGCTTGCCAGCGTATTCATGTTAGTAACTTTAATGCGGTAGCGATGGCCTAAGAAAGAAGGTCCCTGCACCACAATAATACCACCAAACGGACTATAATCATTAACACCAACCTGGTTCAATGCGAACTTTGCACCCGGAATTGTCAAGCCATTGAAATCACTTATTTTATCAACAGGAATACCACCTAAAATATTAATGATCGGTTCTAACGCGCCTGTGCCTGTACCTGGTTTAATTTGAACGTACGTATCCACCCGGTTGCCCCAATATTGCAGTGAATTTGCATCTGTTGTTGAAGGTGCAACATTCCATGAAAGCACAGCACGTATTTTTACAACTTCAGGATCAAAACATTCTTTTCTTATTGCATTAAAATCATAAGGAAGAATGGCTGCATAAGATAAACCACCTGCAGGTATATCATTAATGTCATGCACATTTACAGTGGTTGTACCAACGTAATGCCAGTTGCAATCGTTGTTCCAATCGGCCCAGAAACTAACGTATTCAAGGCTTCCTGCACTGCACAGATCACCTGAATAACCTGCCGGTCTTTTTATTCTTATGGATGCAACAAATTGTTCAAGATTATAATCAAGGCCAACGTTTTCAATCTGCTCATAAGAAACATCAGCATTGGTATTTTCCAGTTCGCCAATTATCTGTGTCCAGTCAATGCCATATTGTTTCCAAAGGTCAATGTTTTGAGAAATTGCTTCTGAATCAAAACTATCTAATGCAGCTTTTACGTTTTGCAAGCCAAACCTTGCGGCACTTACAGTTTCATTTCCTTTATAAATGCCAACAAGAGATGCAACATCTAATACCTGCGGCGACAGCGATGCTTTGGATTGCGCTAAGATCATTTCTCCGTTAGGAATTATCTTGGCTGCATCAGCCATTTTTAATTCAGGTTGTGCAACGGCAAGCTCAACAAGCTGGGCAAGATTTTCATTTTCAAGAATGATGAATTTCTTTGGTTTTATCTGCACATAATCATCAACGGTATCGCCCCAAATAGAATCATAATCCGGCATATTAGCTGGCGGAATTTTGTTCCATTCCAATATGGCTCTTGCTTTTGGCAACACATGCTGGCTGCAGAAATTTGTTTTTGGAATGATGTTGAGCGATGCAGAATAGCTCAATGGTTTTTCAGGATTTTTGGTACAGTCGTTACTGGTGGGAATGTCATGTTCATTTACGGCTGTATAACCTTGGTCTTCCCAACCGCTGCCATAATCAAGATAAAAACGCACAAATGCAAATGAGCCTGCGGTACACAAGCTGCCGTTATAACCAAAGTCGCGTTTGGTAGCAAAGATGGCTTCCAGTCTTTGCATGTCTGGATTGTACGATACTGACTGCAATTCTTCGTAAAAAGTATTGCCTGAATGAGCGATCACACTTTCCTTAAAATCGCTAAGTGTTTTTTGTGTGGAAGGATGTTCAGAAGCGTGCAACGCACCAAAGCTTTGCCTCAAGTCCTGAATGTTTTTTTGTCTGTCCATAATGGTGTTTTTTATTTGTAGTCGTTAGCAGCTACAAAAAAGTTAATGCCTACTCTTTTCAAAATTGCCGGGAGGCTGAGGATTTTCGGCTACGTCCTGCGAGAAGAATTAATCGCATATTGGTTAGACAGGCAAACAAAAGCATCTTTATATTTTCTTAAAAGAAGATATGAGATATGTATGTGTAGTTTATTTTTTCCAGTCCTGTATTCTTGTTTTGGCAACATCAACTAATTGCATAGCGTCGGGTGTAAGTTTTAGTAAGAACATTCCGCCAATTAATACGCATGAAAAAAGAAGCGACCGGATGATAATACCAATCCATCCATTCATACTAAAAAATAAAAAATAAGCAGCAGCTATTGCAGCAATGCCAATTAAAACAGCGTATAACGTTTCTGCATTAAATGGTTGCATTTTAAATTTTCTGCGCAGAAATTCGTACCGGATAAAATTGTACACTACCTGTGATATAAGCTCTGCATAAGCAGGGCCTATAATACCATACCGCTGAATTAAAATGTAGGCTAATGGTATGCGTAATGAAAGTAAGATAACGCCTGTGTAAAATTCAAACTTCCAGAACGTAGATGTGGCAATGATAACAGAATTTACGCCGGTGCCTGCGTCAATAATTTTGGCAATGCCTAAAATAAATACTACACCGAGCCCCGCGGCATATTCATTTTGTATATGTAAGATGGATATGCCCTGTCCCACATTCAACCATACATTTCCAAAAATAAATAAAGCCAACAGCAACATATTTATGCTTGAACGATGATAGATACGGTTGATCTCAGGAAAATTTTTATCCTTCCATGCTCTTGATAAAACTCCTGTTGAAATAGATGTAATGCTGCGTTGCGGTATCTCAATTAAGTTGGCAACATAAGCTGCAAGACTATACACAGCCGTTGCCGTTAAACCCATTTTGCTGGCAATTAAAATTCCGCTGATGGTGATAGCGACTGCATTTAAACATATTCCGCCAAAAACAAAGAACTGCAGCCCGAGCATCTTTTTAAAAAACTTTTTTGTAACGCGGCTTATGGTAAATGTTATGTTGAACTGGTGAATGCGCCACAAGTAAATTATCATGAACCCGGCAATAATTAAATACAATGTTGAGAAGAGATACATGAACTGTGTAAAGCTTATCAGCTTGAAATAATACAGCAGTATAAATACAGTTGTTATAATTCTTAATATCGTTTCTTTTAAAGCATTTGTTACAACCGTTTTTTGCAAGGCCCATGAATAACCTTCCAGTACAGCAAAAAATAAATAGCCTAAACTAAATGGATAAACGAGATAATAGAAATCAAGAAACAAGGGAGAGCGCTCACTGAACTTGCGTACAACATACGGCTGAAACACAATGCCGGTAAAGGTTATAAGCACAAAGCCAATAACAGATGCCACTAAAACCCATGTAAGCAGGTCATTCTTTTTATCAGGAAGATTGTCTTTAAAGTAAGGATAAAATTTGTATAGAACAGGAATGGTTCCCAGACTTGCAAATGCAAAAATGTTTTGCGCAAAATCGAAAAATAAACGTGTTAATCCAAACTGGTCAGTTGTGAATGAGTTATGTTTAGAATAAAAATACATGTTGAAAGCGCCAACCAAAAAACCAAAATAAACAATGATGCTTGATTGAATAGTTTGCTTTCGTATACCCGACATTTTACTTTTTTAAAACGGCTTAATTTGTTGATTAATTATTTTTTCCAGTTGCCCAACAATCTTCTTAATACAAGTATTTCACCTGTATGATAACTTGTATGATCAGCGATAACCATTGCTTCGCGTAAAAGTGTTTGCCCGTTACCATGTTCAAATGGCTTATACAAATCTTCTGCATCTCTTAAAAGCTGGATGAACTCATCAAGATCGTCATTAATTATTTTGATACAGTTATTCCATTCAGCTTCATCTTTTGGTGCTGTATTTTTTGGCCAGTAATCATCCGGCCAGTTCAGTTCTTTGTAATTTTTATTAATTGAAAAATCAAGAATATCTTTTTGTGTAATGCGGATGTGTTCTGTTATCTGCCAGATACTGTATGGTAAATCTCCGGGCTTCTTTCCAAGATCTTCAAACGGAATATTTTTTATAGCGCCATTAAAAGTTACATGTGCATGGCCCTTTGTTAAAAAAGATTCTAATTCTTTGATAAGATTATTTTTTTCGGATGTTTCATTTTTCATATTGGTTATTAATTAATAATTACTGAATAATTTAGGTATAAGCATTGGTGTTACAGAACGGTATTGAATGTATGATTCGCCAAAATCTTTTATTAATTTTTTTTCTTCGAAATGAATGCCAATGATTGTGTAAATAGTTATGCATAAGCAGGAGAGAAGATTGCTTAGTGATGGATGCAGAAAAAATATGCTCCACACAAACAACAACGTAGCTGTATACAACGGATGCCTTACATAATTATATAAGCTCGTTTTAAGCAATGTGTCAGTTTTTTTTGTTTTACGAAAAACATCAGCACCACTTAACTCAAAGAAAAATTTTTTTGTAAAGAAGATCATGAGCGCTGCGCCTGTTACTATTCCTGTAACTGCTATAATCATTTGAAGTAATGGTGCTTGCCAAAGCAATACGGTTTTAATAGTAAGATGATATATTATAATTGCACCTAAACTTATAAATGCAAAAGCAGAATAGAGTATGCGGTAATACTTATAACTTTTTTTCATTGTTGTCTGCACCTGTTTCTTCCATCTTTCACTGGCAAATATGCTGTGAAATAAAGAAAAGAAAAGCCAAAATAGTACAAGCAAAATATGTTGTATAAGCATCAACAAAATTTCAAATGCTAAATATCATTCAAATTATTTTAAAAGCGGCTAATGTTAAATAAATATAAATGCTGTTCCAAACTTTAAACGCAATTTCCAGGCTTTCGTCAAGTCACCAAATTTTTAATTATGAAAAAAGGTTTTTTATTAATCGCATGTGCCGTATTATCATTTTCGGTATTCGCACAAACCCCGCAAACAACTTCATCAAGCAAGCAATCACCACAGGTTAAAACAGACCAGGCAAACACAAAAAATTCAAAAACAGCTTTATCAAAAGACAAAAGTAAAATGAAGTCTGATAAAGCCAATCATGCATCTGCTCAAACAAAAAAGGCTGATAAGAAACAGGTAAAAGCAGATAAGTCTACTGTAAAAACAACTAAGAAAACTCAAAAGAAAGACAAAAAAACCGTTGCTAAGAAAACACCATCTTCCTCTACAGGAAGTTTGAGTACACCTCCTAAACAATAATGTGATGTGTTAAAAAAAAAGCCCCGCAATAAGCAGGGCTTTTTTTTATATAAACTTTTTATGAATTAAAAATTACTTGCCGGAGAAACAGTTTGTCTCCCCTGAATACGGCCGCCCTTCATTAAGCCATCGTATTGCCGCATTAAAAGATGTGTTTCTATCTGCTGCAAAGTATCCAGAATAACACCAACCATAATTAATAAGGAAGTACCTCCAAAAAAAGTGCTGAAGCCCTGTGTTACGCCAAGCATTTGTGCAAAGCCTGGAAGAATACCAACAATAGCTAAAAATACCGCGCCGGGTAATGTTATTTTATCCATAATAGCGCCGATAAAATCTGCAGTGGGCTGGCCTGGCTTTACGCCCGGAATAAATCCATTATTACGTTTAAGATCTTCGCTCATTTGCTTTGGATTGAAAATAAGCGCTGTGTATAAAAATGTAAACGCAATCACCATCACTGCATAAATAACCATATACCATGGATTGCTGTGATTAGAAAATATCTTAACTATACCCTGAGCTGATTCAAGCTGGGTAAAAGAAAAAAGTGTAGGTAAAAACATGATTGCCTGAGCAAATATGATAGGCATTACACCGGCGCTGTTTACTTTTATTGGCAGAAATTGCCTTGCGCCGCCAAATTGCCTGCTACCAATAATTTGTTTTGCGTAGTTGATAGGAATTTTGCGAAGGCCTTGTATTAAAATAATCAGACCCATAATAATAGCAACAAGAATGGCTATTTCAATAAGGAATATTAATAAACCGCCTCCTCCTCTTACTTCTTTACTTTGAAATTCCTGGATTATTGCTTGTGGCAAACGCCCAAGAATTCCTATCATTATAATAATAGATGTACCGTTGCCCAAACCTTTGTCCTGTATCTTTTCACCAAGCCACATTACAAATAAAGTTCCTGCTGTAAGTATAATTATGGTAGAAGCAAAAAAATACTGATGAAAACCCTGCAATAATGCGGGTTGATAAGCTGGTGTTTGCAGGTATTGATAATAAGCACTGGCCTGTAAAGCAGTAACTCCAACGGTTAGGTATCGGGTCCACTGATTTATTTTTTTGCGGCCGCTTTCGCCTTCTTTTTGCAGCTTCTGCATTTGAGGTACGAGTATCGTCATCAATTGCATAAAAATAGATGCAGAAATATAAGGCATTACACCTAACGCAAATATAGACGCATGAGAAAAAGCGCCGCCTGCAAACGTATCAAACAACCCAAGCAAACCATTATTATTGGTTGTTGCTGCAGCTGCTTCTAATTTATTTGGATCGAGACCGGGAAGCACTACATGTGTTCCAACCCTGTACACAAGAATTAATGCCAGTGTGGTAATAATCTTATTACGCAACTCCTCAATACTCCAGATATTCTTTAGTGTTTGAATAAATTTTTTCACCGGGAAAAATTATAAGATAAAATGAAACACATCAATAGACATGCGCGGGCAAATATCGGGAAAATTATTTCAAAATCTCAATTGTTCCGCCAGCAGCTTCAATTGCAGATTTTGCTGACTCGCTGATAGCGTTTACTTTAAAATTCAGTTTGCCTGTAATTTCACCGCTGCCTAAAATTTTTACTTTATCGGTTTTGCCTATAAGGCCGGTAGCATATAGATTTTCAGTACTGAATTCTGAAATTTCATATTTGTCAGCAAGCTCATCAATCTGCCCTAAATTAAAAACTTTGTATTCAATGCGGTTATTGTTTTTAAAACCACGTTTTGGCAAACGGCGTTGGATAGGCATTTGTCCGCCTTCATGCGCCATTTTGCTTTTATAACCGGCGCGGCTTTGTCCGCCTTTATTTCCTTTTGTTGATGTGCCGCCTTTACCGCTGGCTTCACCACGACCTAAACGTTTTTCTTTGTGGACAGCGCCTTCTGCAGGCCTTAAATTGTGAAGTTTCATTATTTGATTTTTAACTCAACGCCTCCCGCACACCTGGCGGAAAACTCGTTATTAATATTGCAGCAAGCAATCGTTATACTATGCTAATTCTTCCACCTTTACAAGATGATCGACTTTGCGAACCATTCCTAATATCTGGGGAGTAGCTTCAACTTCTTTTGAAGCATTAAGTTTATTCAATCCCAGTGCTTTCAGTGTTAGCTTTTGGCGCTCAGACCTGTCAATTCCACTTTTAACCTGAGTTATTTTTATCTTTTTCATAATGAATTCATTAAAAAAGTCATTAAATCATTAGTCATTAGGTCATCTTACAGACTTATGGACTTTCCAACTTCCTGACTATCCCTGGAATATTCTGCTTAATTTTAAATTACGTTCTTTTGATACCTGTAAAGGTTCTCTTAATAAAGTAAGTGCTCTTATGGTTGCTTTAACCACATTATGCGGATTGGCAGAACCAAGGCTTTTTGCCAATACATCCGTAATACCTGCACTTTCCAACACAGCACGCATACTGCCTCCGGCAATTACACCTGTACCATGTGCGGCAGGTTTAATTAAAACTTTTGCTGCACCTTCTTTTGCAAGCTGATCGTGCGGAATTGTACCATGCATTACAGGAACTTTTACAAGATTTTTCTTTGCATCTTCAATGCCTTTTGTAATTGCTTCCTGTACTTCTTTTGCTTTGCCTAAGCCCTGACCAACTACACCATTTTCGTTACCAACCACAACAAGAGCAGAAAAACTGAATGTGCGTCCGCCCTTTGTTGTTTTTACCACACGGTTTACAGAAACTACTTTTTCTTTCAGTTCAAGTTCGCCCGGCTTAACTTTATTTACGCTGATTTTTGCCATTTATAAATTTTGAAATTTTGGAATTTTGAAATTGATCCACAGTTTCAAAATTTCCAATTTGTATTTTTAAAATTGAAGTCCGCCTTCTCTTGCACCGTCTGCCAATGCTTTTACCCGGCCATGGTATAAATAACCACTTCTGTCAAAAACTACTTTAGATATGCCTAAGTCGCTTGCTTTACGGGCAATAGCAGCGCCAACCAATTTAGATTTTTCGAGCTTAGTAACTTTTTGCGCTTTCAGATCTTTGTCTTGTGATGATGCTGACACTAATGTTTTCCCACTTGCATCATCAATAATCTGCACATAAATCTCTGTATTGCTTCTAAAGACAGATAACCTTGGTTTTTCACCGGTACCACTTATTTTATGACGAATGCGGTACCTGATCTTTTGTCTTCTTAAAACTTTAGTATCCATTTTTATTTATTTATTTCCCGATACTGCCGGGACTTTTATATTTATTTTCCATTCTTTCCCATTTTATGGGATAGGGCTTATTTACCTGCTGCTTTACCTGCTTTGCGGCGAACAACTTCATTAGAATATTTCACACCTTTTCCTTTGTAAGGTTCAGGTTTACGTAAGCCGCGAATTTTTGCTGCTACGGCGCCTAACAGTTGCTTATCAGTACCTTCAATAAAAATTTTGGGATTCTGTCCTTTCAAAGTTTCGGTGCTCACTTTTAATTCTTTAGGCACTTCAAAAATGATATTATGAGAATAACCTAAAGAAAGATCAAGCACATTGCCTTGGTTAGATGCTTTGTAACCTACACCAACCAATTCAAGTTCTTTCTTATAACCTTCCGTTACACCTTTAACCATGTTTGCGATCAACGCTCTGTATAAACCATGCATAGCACGGTGGCGGATCTGATCTGTTGGTCTTGTCAAATTCAAAACACCATCTGCAGATTCTACAGTAATATCTCTGTCAACAGCTTCTTTTAATTCTCCTTTTGGCCCTTTTACAGTAATTACATTGTCTTTTCCAACAGTAATATTTACACCAGTGGGAACTGCAACAGGAGCCTTACCTATACGTGACATAATCTATTTGTTTTTTACTATGATATATAACATAAAACCTCACCGCCAACATTTTGCGATTTTGCCTGTTTGTCGGTCATAACACCCTTTGATGTGCTTACAATGGCAACACCTAAACCGTTGATCACTCTTTTGAAATCAGCGGGTTTTGAGTATTGGCGCAACCCAGGACGGCTAACTCTTTCCAAAGAACGTATTGCCGGTTGCTTTGTATTCGGATCATATTTCAAGGCTATCTTAATAAAGCCCTGTTTATTATCATCTTCAAATTTATACTTAAGGATGTACCCCTGTTCATACAAAATTTCGGTGATGCGTTTTTTTAAATTAGATGCAGGAATTTCCACAACACGATGACCCGCCATTTGCGCGTTACGAACTCTTGTAAGAAAATCTGCTATAGGATCAGTAACCATCATTATAAAAAAATTGAATTGTATTGAAATTTACCAGCTTGCTTTTTTTACACCTGGAATTTTACCGGCTAATGCCATGTCTCTAAAGACATTTCTTGACACACCAAAATATCCAACATAACCTCTTGCACGGCCGGTTAACTGGCAGCGGTTATGTAAGCGAACCGGTGAAGCATTTTTAGGCAGTTTATCCAAACCTGCAAAATCGCCGGCTTCTTTTAAAGCTGTACGCTTGGCAGCATATTGTGCAACCATGCGTTCTCTTTTTCTCTGCCTTGCTTCAATTGATTTCTTAGCCATAATATTTTTATATCTTAATTAGTAGTTTTTTTGAAAGGCATACCTAATTCTTTCAACAGCTCGTATGCTTCTTCGTTATTCTGACCTGAAGTAACAAATGTGATATCCATACCGGTGATCTTATTCACTTTATCAATATCAATTTCAGGAAAAATTATTTGTTCAGTAATTCCTAATGTATAGTTACCGCGGCCATCAAAAGACTTATCATTAATACCTCTAAAATCACGAACACGCGGTAATGCAACAGAAATAAGCCTGTCAAGAAACTCGTACATTTTTTCTCCGCGTAATGTAACTCTTGCACCAATCGGCATTCCCTTACGAAGTTTAAAATTCGAAATGTCTTTCTTACTGTAAGTTGCTACTGCTTTTTGACCCGTGATCTGTGAAAGTTCTTCAACAGCAACTTCCACTAATTTTTTATCAGCAACAGCGCCGTTAACACCGCGGTTAATAGCGATCTTTTTTAGCTTAGGAGTTTGCATTACACTTTTGTAACCAAACTTTTTAGATAAAGCAGGAACTACTTCATCCTTGTACTTCCGGGCTAATCTTGGAGTATATTTTGTTGTAGCCATTATTTAATAACCTCCCCTGATTTTTTTGCAGTGCGAACAAGTTTACCTTCTTCGCGGCTGCGTTTGATTTTAGTTGGCGCGCCAGCTTTCGCATCCCACAACATAACGTTGCTTATATGAATAGGAGCTTCTCTTTTTACAAGCCCGCCCTTTGTATTTTTTGCAGATGGTTTTGTATGTCGTGTCATCATACCTACACCTTCAACCACAACACGTGCATCATCAGGAAGAACTTTTAAAATCTTGCGTGGTTTATAAATGGTCTTTCCATCTTCTTTGCGCGGCTTACTGTTACCAGAGATAACAATAACCATGTCTCCCTTTTTAATATTAAACTTCGGTTTAAATCTGTTACTCATTATTCTAAGCTTTGAGCTATTAGCTGCGAACTGCGAGCTTTTAGCAATTACTAACTTTACGTTTTATTTTATTACGGCTCGTAGCTCAAGGCTACGTAGCTCGTAACGATTTCTATAATACTTCCGGCGCTAATGATATAATTTTCATGTAACCTTTATCTCTCAATTCCCTTGCTACCGGCCCGAAAATACGTGTGCCTCTTGGCTCGTCAGATGCATTTAATAATACAACAGCATTATCATCAAACCTTATATAAGAACCATCTTTTCTTCTCAACTTATTTGTTGTACGAACAATTACAGCTTTTGATACTGTTCCTTTTTTTACACCGCCGCTTGGTATAGCGTCTTTTACAGTAACAACTATTTTATCACCGATTTTTGCATAATCCTGGCCGCTGTTTCCAAGAACACGAATACACAATACTTCTTTAGCACCGCTGTTATCTGCTACATTAAGACGACTTTCCTGCTGAATCATTTTATTTAAGCTTTTAGCTCTTGACTTTTAGCCTTGAGCAATTAAATACTATTTTGCTTTTTCTACTACTTCAACCAGGCGCCACCGCTTGGTTTTACTTAATGGGCGTGTTTCCATTATCTTTACTATATCACCTACAGTGCACTCATTTTTTTCATCATGTGCATGAAAGCTCGTCGTCTTTTTTACGAACTTGCCGTAAATAGGATGTTTTACCCTTCTTTCTACAGTAACAGTAATGGTCTTATCCATTTTATTACTGCGAACCACGCCGGTTCTTGTTTTGCGCAAATTTCTTTCCGCTGATTTTGTTTCCTCTGCCATTATTATTAAGCTTGTAATGTTCTGTTTTTTAATTCCGTTTTTAAACGGGCAATATCTTTTCTAAGACTGCGAATGCTTAAAGGATTTTCAAGCGGCGAGATAGCATGCGCAAATTCCAGCTTCTTTAAACGCAGCTTATCTTCCGTAATGCGCGCCTTAAGATCATTCTCATTAAGATCCTTCAAACTTTTATTAAAATCAATTTTATCAGCCATTTTTTTTAATTGAAAATTCAATATTATAAATCTCTTCTTGCTACAAACTGGGTTTTAATAGGCAGCTTTTGAGAAGCTAAATGCATAGCTTCCTGTGCAACCTGTTCAGTAACACCATCACATTCAAATAAAATACGACCTGGTTCTACCACAGCGGCCCAAAACTCCGGATTACCTTTTCCTTTACCCATTCTTACTTCAAGTGGTTTACGGGTAATTGGTTTATCAGGAAATATGCGTATCCATACATTACCTTCACGCTTCATCGCTCTTGTCATTGCTTGGCGTGCAGCTTCGATCTGCCTGTTGTTCAACCATATTGGCTCCATGGCTTTTAATCCATAAGAACCAAAGGCAATAGAAGTACCTCTTTTAGCTACGTTACGAATTCTTCCTTTTTGCGCCTTTCTGTGTTTTGTTCTCTTTGGCTGTAACATATTTTTCAGCTTTGAGCTATCAGCTTCGAGCTTTGAGCTTTCAACCTATAGCTATATTATATTTAGTTTTTTTACGGCTCGTAGCTCATAGCTCGTAGCTTTCTTTTATCTTCTATTATCTCTTCTTCCTCCGCCACCGCCGCGGTTATCACGGTCTCCACGATGTCCTCCGCCACCACGATGGTCACGATCACCGCCTCTTTCCCTATCGCCACCTGGTCTTCTTTCTCTGTGATCGCCACCTTCATTCTTACCACCGATAAAGTTTGGATTCAATTCTCTTTTTCCTAAAACTTCACCTTTACAAATCCATACTTTAATACCGATTTTACCATATACTGTCAGTGCAAATACACTCGCATAATCAATATCCATACGGAATGTGTGCAAGGGTGTACGGCCTTGTTTAATTTCTTCGGTACGGGCAATTTCAGCACCACCCAAACGTCCGGCAACTTTTACCTTAATTCCTTCAGCACCCATACGAAGTGAAGAAGCAATTGACATTTTAATGGCTCTTTTATAGTTAATGCGGTTTTCAATTTGCCTGGCGATATTATCTGCTACGATTGTTGCATCCAATTCAGGGCGACGGATCTCAAGAATGTTGATCTGAACATCTTCATTGCTTGTAAGCTTCTTCAACTCTTCTTTAATTCTGTCGACCTCACCACCGCCTTTACCAATAATAATACCCGGCTTTGAGGTATGAATGGTTACAATAAGTTTACCTAATGTACGCTCAATAACGATCTTTGAAATTCCACCTTTATTGATACGTGCATTCAGATAATTTCTTATTTTATTATCCTCGATGAGCTTGGTGGCGAAATCTTTTTTACTGCCATACCAGTTGCTTTCCCATCCGCGGATAATACCTAACCGGTTACCAATTGGATTTGCTTTTTGACCCATATTAAGGTTTGTTCTTTTTATTAATTTTTGGAATCAACAATTATTGTTACATGATTGCTGCGTTTACGCACCCTGTAACCACGACCTTGCGGTGCGGGGCGCATACGCTTTAAAACTCTTCCGCCATCTACAAATACAGTCTTTACAATCAAATTCGCATCAGCGGCGCTTTTATCAGTATTTGCCTGCTCCCAGTTGCTGATAGCACTTCTTAACAGCTTTGCCAAAGGTGTTGCGCTATGCTGTGGGTGATGTTCTAAAATTCCAAGCGCTTTCTCAACCTGCATTCCACGAATAACATCAGCCAGCAAACGCATTTTGCGCGGACCTGTTGGATAATTTTTAAGTTTAGCTACTGCTTCCATTTTTATTTAATTGCGAATTATGAATTATGAATTTTCATTCACCATTCGTCATTCTTAATTCTTAATTCTTAATTATTTGCTTCCTGAATGACCTCTGAAATTCCTGGTTGGAGCAAACTCGCCGAGCTTATGACCAACCATGAACTCAGTCACGTAAACCGGGATGAATTTGTTTCCGTTATGAACAGCGAAAGTATGTCCAACAAAATCAGGTGTAATAGTAGAGCGGCGGCTCCATGTTTTAATAACTGATTTTTTGTTTTTACCCTCGTTGATATTCAGAACTTTTTTATCCAGTTTTACGTCAACGTAAGGACCTTTTTTAATCGAACGACCCATTTATATTTTAGATTTACGATTTCTGATTTAATTTCTTACAACACTACTTCGCCAGCTTTCTTCCATTCTTACGCTGAAGGATAAGCTTGTTACTTGCCTTACCACGTTTTCTTGTTATTTGCCCTTTTGCATATTTTCCTGTTCTGCTTCTTGGATGCCCACCTGAAGCTTTACCTTCACCACCACCCATCGGATGATCAACCGGGTTCATAGCTACCCCACGGTTACGTGGACGGATGCCTCTCCAACGGTTTCTTCCTGCCTTACCCATTGTTTGCAGGTTATGGTCGCTGTTTGAAACAACACCAACAGTTGCATAACAATTGATCAATACCCTTCTTAATTCGCCTGAAGGCATTTTCAACACTGCATATTTTTCCTCTTTAGCATTAAGTTGCGCGGATGAACCTGCGCTTCTTGCTAATTTACCACCCTGATTAGGCTGCATTTCTATATTATGCACATTTGTACCAAGCGGCATATTTTTCAGTTGTAAAGCGTTGCCTATTTCAGGGGCAACTGCATCACCAGATATTATCGAAGTGCCAACCTGTAAACCTTGTGGTGCAATAATGTATCTTTTTTCACCATCGGTATATTCTACCAATGCAATAAAAGCTGAACGGTTTGGATCATACTCAATGGTCTGAACCTTTGCTTCAATATCTTTTTTATTACGTTTAAAATCTATAACGCGATATTTCTTTTTATGTCCGCCACCCATGTAACGCATCGACCTATGACCTTGTGCATTACGACCGGCAGTTTTTGACATCGGCTCCAGCAAACTTTTTTCAGGCTCATTGGTAGTGATTTCTGCATATGCATTACCAATTCTCCAACGAGTGCCTGCTGTAACCGGTTTATATTTTTTTAGTGCCATATCTTAAAGTTAAAAGTCAAAAATCAAAGGTCAAAAACGCTATCAATGGTTGGTTCTTTATTTTGAATTTTTACTTTTTAATTTTTAATTTAAATATTCGCGTACAAATCAATTGTATCGCCTTCAGCCAATGTAATCAATGCTTTTTTATAAGCTGGTCTTACACCTTTTACAAAACCAGCCTTCGTGAACTTGGTCTTGTTTTTACCGGGCGATACCAATGTATTTACATCCACTACAGATACACCGTAAAAATCTTCAACCGCTTTCTTAATTTCAAGTTTATTTGCTTTACGGCTTACTTTAAAAGCATAACGCTTCAGCTTTTCCTGCTGAGCATTTGCTTTTTCTGTAAGAATGGGTTTTATTAAAACTTCTGCTAACTGCATTTTTCTTTTATTGAAATGTTATTCAATTATGCTTCAACTTTTTCTTCTGGTATTTCTGCTTCATCTACAAATATCTTCGCTGCGCTTTCTGTTAATACGAGTGCATCTGAATTTACAATATCATAAGTGTTCAGGTCTGTTAATGCACAGCTTTGCACTTTTTCTATATTGCGCAGGCTTAAATACAGGTTATCATTTAATTCATCTGTAACAAATAATGTTTTCTTGCCGCTTAACTGAAAACTTTTTAAGGCATCTGTAACCTGTTTTGTTTTAGGTGTCTCAAACTGTAAATCTTCAACTACAACAAGCGCATTATTTTTTGTTTTGTAAGATAAAGCGCTCATTTTGGCCAGATCTTTTACTTTTTTATTCAGCTTAAAATCATAGCTATGCGGCTTTGGGCCAAACACGGTACCACCGCCCTTGTATAAAGGATTACGAATGTTACCTTTTCTTGAACCGCCGGTTCCTTTTTGCTTATGAAGTTTACGACTTGCGCCTTGTACTTCAGCACGGGTTTTTACTTTATGAGTTCCCTGGCGTTGTGCGGCCTGGTATTGTTTTACAGCAAGATAAATTACATGATCATTCGGCTCAATACCAAAAATATCATCAGGTAATTCTAATGTTCTGCCGGTCTTTTCACCTTTTATATTTAAAACGTCAACTTGCATTTCTTGTAATTGAATTATTTCTGAATTAAAACAATTGAGCCGTTATGACCCGGTACAGAACCGCTGATAAGAATATAATTTTTATCAGGAAATATCTTCACCACTTTCAAACCTTTTAGTTTTACACGGTCGCTTCCCATTCTGCCTGCCATACGCACACCCTTAAATACACGTGATGCATCGGATGAATTACCAATTGAACCAGGAGCACGTGAACGGTCATGCTGGCCATGCGACTGGCCGCCTACACCATGAAAACCATGGCGCTTAACAACGCCTTGGAAACCTTTACCTTTAGTGGTGCCTACTACTTCTACTTTTTCACCTTCAGTGAAAATGTCAACAGTAATAATTTCGCCTAAGGCTTTTTCAAGAGTATAATTGCGGAATTCCTTAACGAATTTCTTAGGAGCAGTATTTGCTTTTGCAAAATGGTTTGTTTCGGCTTTAATGGAGTGTTTTTCGTTTTTATCACCGAATGCCAACTGAAGAGAAGCGTAACCATCAGAGTCTTTTGTTTTAACCTGGGTTACTGTGCAGGGACCGGCTTCAATAATGGTACAGGCGGTTTGCCTTCCATCGGAGCTGAAGATACTGGTCATCCCAATCTTTTTTCCAATAATTCCTTTCATTGTTTGCGGTTTTAGCCCCGCATGGTTGTAAGGACTTCCGATAAACCGGAATCGATCCTCTGTTTGCCACCGACCTTTTCTTTTGTTTCCCGAAGCAAGTTCGGGAGAGAAGTACCGGAAGTAAACAAACCTCGAAGGGCTTGTTTATATGTAGATGCCCAACCCTAAATGGGGTTAAGACATCATATTAACTTGTTCAGAGCTCTTTTTTTATCCTGTTAAGGATAATTGAGAGATGATAGAATTTATAAGAACTTTATTGCACCCTTATAAGGATGGGCGGGCCTACCTTATGCCTTAATCTCTACTTCAACACCTGAAGGAAGATCAAGTTTGCTTAGTGCATCTACAGTTCTTGATGAAGAAGTATAGATATCTAATAAGCGTTTGTGTGTAGCCAATTGAAATTGCTCACGACTCTTCTTATTAACGTGTGGTGAACGCAGAACCGTAAATATCCTTGTATGTGTAGGAAGAGGGATTGGCCCGGTTACTACGGCACCTGTGCTGCGTACAGTTTTTACAATCTTCTCAGCAGATTTATCTACAAGATTGTGATCGTAAGACTTTAATTTTATTCTGATTCGTTGAGACATATTTCAAACCAAAATTTTCATTTTGGGAGCGCAAAGGTATGGGTATATCTTATATGGCACAAGGTTTTAAGAAATTTTTTTTGATAATTTTTGCAATATTTTGCCACTTTATGCAGACGTTAGTTTAAAATAGATAATATCATACTCAACATTTTGCACGCCAAACTTGCAAAGAAAAAATTATATTATAACCACGTTTAATGGAATAACCATGCAGGGTTTGATCGTAACACTTTCTTATACACTGGGCATGTTTCATCATGTGCGCCTTTTAAATAACCTGTGCTTACCAAAAATTCATTTACAATTTCGCCGCCGGTAAATTTAAATGTATTCTTAAATAAAAGCATCCACTCCTCTTTTGTTTTAGGATGATTTTTATCTAACCAATTCTTAAAAGATCCAAATTGTTTTTGTAATTCTCTTATAACTTTTGCATTATAAATAGCTGCATCTATTTTTAAACGGTTACGTATTATGCCGGCATCATTCAATAGTCTTTCCTTATCAGCTTCATTAAAGGCCCCCACTTTTTTTATATTGAATTTTTTAAATGCTTTTTGAAAGCTCTGCTGCTTTTTTAAAATGGTTGACCAGCTTAAACCAGCCTGGTTAATTTCCAATATCAATCTTTCAAACAATTCATCATCATCTGTAACGGGATAACCATATACACCATCGTGATAAACACGCATAAAATTTTTTGTATCCAGCAGTTGCACTGCTTCACAAAATGAGTTTGCCATAAAAAATGCTTTATTCAAAAATAAAACCTAAAGGCATTACAATTAATTGCAGGATAAGATTTGGTAAAAACTAAACGATAGTATTTCTTAATCCGATAGTAACTGCATTTATCCTTTATAATACTTAAATTGGCATCGCACAATTTCAAATCTTATGAAGCAGTTGAGTATTTCTGACCTGAAAGTTGTTCAGGACTTTTCCCGCGTTCCCGATGAACAGTTAGAATGGCTGATAAGCCAGGGCGAAACTATGAATGTTGAAGAAGGCGAAATGCTGTTTAATATTGGAGAGCCTGTAAATAATTTATATATTATTTTGGACGGAAAATTCAGGCTTTGCGGCATACAGGCGGGTAAGCAAAAAGAATTGCGCATATTGGATCCAGGGCAGGCAAGCGGTTTTCTTCCTTATACAAGAGCTGTTACAACGCCTGCATTTTGTGAAGCTTTAAGAAGATCATGGGTATTCAAATGTGCTGCAACCAAACTAAAAGCTGGTATTGCCAATAATTATGAATTAACAGAAGCGCTGGTGCACATAATGATCAGCCGTGTTCGTGAATTCACTTCTATAGAACAGCAGAATGAAAAAATGTTTGCGCTCGGAAAATTGTCTGCAGGCCTTGCCCATGAATTAAATAATCCGGCAGCAGCTATATCACGTGCTGCAGCTTTGTTACAAAACCAGGTGAAACAAATGCCATACTTATTCAGAACGGTTGCCGGTTTAGGTATAAAGCATGAAAAGATTGAACAGATTCATACACTCATTGATAAAAAAATAAATGCAGAACCTGTTGACTTAAACATGATGCAAAAAGCTGATCTTGAAAATGAACTGGATGACTGGTTTTATGATAATCACCTTACACCAACAGATACTGAAGGATTAATTGAAAAAGGTTTTACAATAAGCGATCTTGATATATTTAAAGCCTGTACTACTCCGGAAGAATTGCCTGTACTGATTGCATGGATCAGCAATTATCTTATTACTAATAAAATGGCAGATGATATACGCACCTCTTCAGAACGTATATCCACGCTTGTAGGTGCAGTGAAGAATTTTACTTACATGGATAAAGATTCGGACCGGCAAATGGTAGACATTCATTCAGGTATACACAACACATTAATCATGCTCAATTATAAATTGAAGAAAGCAAACATTAATGTGACTGAACATTTTGATGAGACCGTTCCAAAAATAAGAGCACTTCCCGGAGAACTAAACCAGGTATGGACAAACCTTATTGATAATGCTATTGATGCGATGGAAATAAACAACAAGGGCAATCTTGAAATAACTTCAAAGCATGATACAAGATTTGTGAAAGTGTACATTAAAGATGACGGTCCGGGTATTCCGAAAGATATTCAGCAAAATATATTTGCACCTTTCTTTACAACAAAAGAAATGGGTAAAGGAACCGGTTTGGGTCTTGATGTTGTTACCCGCATAATGCATCAGCACAATGGTTCTGTAAAAGTAAAGTCAGAACCGGGTGCCACAGAATTTGAAATTTGTATTCCGATATAAAGGATAAAAAAATTAAAATGAATCTTCCAATCATATTTATAGTTGATGATGATCCGCAGGTATTGCGTGCCATTACAAGAGATCTGAAAAATAAATTCAGGCAGGACTACCGTGTGCTTAGCACCTCATCAGCAAAAGAAATTTTAGGCAATTTGCTTGAGCTTAAAAATAAAGGTGAAGCAGTTGCCATGTTTATTTCAGATCAGCGCATGCCCGAAATAGAAGGTGTTGATTTTTTAATGCAGGCAATGGAGTTTTACGATGACGCAAAAAAAGTATTGCTTACCGCTTATTCTGATACAGATGCAGCCATCAAAGCTATCAATACCGTAAAGCTTGATTATTATCTTACAAAACCATGGGACCCGCCGGAAGAAAAATTATATCCCGTTATTGATGATTTGCTGAATGACTGGCAAAATGATTTTCATCCTGATTTTAAAGGCATAAAACTGGTAGGCTATCAGTTCTCGCCAAAGAGCCATGAAATAAAAGAATTCTTAGCAGGCAATTTAATTCCCTATCAATGGCTGGATGCGAACAGTGAAGAAGGAGAACAATTGATGCAGCTTAATAATGTTGCAGCAAAAGATTTGCCTCTAATGTTTTTTGAAGATGGAAAGATGTTATCAGGCCCAACCATTATGGATGTGGCAAAACATATTGGCTTGAATCCTGAAGTAAAAAATGAAATATATGATGTGGTAGTAATTGGTGCTGGCCCTGCGGGATTAGCAGCTTCTGTATATGGCTCATCAGAAGGATTAAAAACATTATTGATTGAAAGAAAAGCGCCGGGGGGGCAAGCCGGAACAAGTTCACGCATTGAGAACTATCTTGGATTTCCAACTGGGTTAAGCGGTGCAGATCTTACACGCAGAGCCATCAGCCAATCGGTAAGATTCGGAACTGATTTTCTTTCGCCTCAATCAGTAAAAGCAATACAACTGCAGGACAATTACAAGAAAATAATATTGAGTGATGATAAAGAAATTATGACCAAAGCAATTGTGATTACAACAGGTGTTGATTATCGCAAATTAACTACACCCGGCATTGAAAAATTTACCGGGGCAGGGATTTATTATGGCGCTGCCAATACAGAAGCAGCTTCGTGTAAAAATAAAAATGTATACGTAGTAGGAGGAGGAAATTCTGCAGGCCAGGCTGCTATGTATCTTTCAAAATTTGCAAAGCAGGTAAATATTTTAATAAGAAAAGATAGCCTGTCTTATACAATGTCATCTTATTTAATTGACCAGATAAAAGGTGTTAGCAATATTTGTGTTTGCATCAACCGCGAAATTGTTGAAGCAAAAGGCAATGAACGCCTGGAACAATTGATAATTAAAGATGTTGAGAAAGATGAAATATATACAGAAGATGCATCAGCGTTATATATTTTTATTGGTGCAAAACCTTATACAGAATGGTTAAGTGAAGAGTTTATAAAAAACGACAAAGGGTTTATAGAAACAGGCAGGGACTTACAACATTACGATAATTTTCAAAAGATATGGAAGCTGCAACGCGATCCTTATTTGCTTGAAACAAGTTGCCCCGGAATTTTTGCAGCAGGCGATGTACGCGCCGGCGCAATGAACCGTGTAGCATCCGCTGTTGGTGAAGGTTCAATGGCAATAAACTTTGTACATAAATACCTCGCAGAAATTTAAATATTATTATCTGTAACTGTACCCAAATACAGAATTTTTTAAAAGCAATGAACAAGAACCTTGCGTATACATACGCTTGCATAACCGCGGAATGATGAAAAAGGAATATGGATAATTCCTGTTACAAAATTTTTTCTCTTCAATATTTTACGGTTAAACGTATTAATCCATGTGCTGAAATTTTTTAATTCATAGCATATTGCATTCCTTAGCAAAAAATTATTCCATGAGACATAAAATTATCCTGTTAGCAATATTTTTTATCAGTACCGCATCTATTGGTTATTCTCAAACTTCAGATGCCGAAGCAGATGCTTTAATTAACCTGTTAGGTGTTCAGAAAAAAGAAGCTGTAAGCAAATTAGTTCCTGTTACAGGAAAAGACTCCGCTGCTTTCTGGAAAATTTACGATGAATACGAGCAGGTGAATAAAAAACTTGCAAAGTCAAGGCTCGCATTGTATGAAGGAACAGCGCGTGCATACGGTAATATGACTCCTGCCATTGCCGACTCACTGGCGGTTGAATATTTTTCAAACAGGTTAGACCAGGAAAAAATCACAGAAGATTACTATAAAAAAATCAAAGCTGCTACCAATGCAGTTGTAGCATTTGAATTCTACCAGGCAGAGGTTTACCTGTTAACGCAGATCAGGGCTCAGATTATGCAGCAAATTCCAACATACGGGGAGTTGATGAGTAGTTACAAAAAATAAGAGTGTTGATTGTTGGTTGAACGATACTATCGCAACTGCAGAAATAAATGATCATCTTATACAACCATTTCCTGTACTACTTCCGGGCGTTTAATGTTTTTTGCTTTTATCATTTTGCTTACGCGATACAACAACACAATAGTGAGGCAGCTTATGCAAACAATTAAATAGCCAAGCGTATTATAATGTTCCAGCGGGCTATATTTTGTTTTCTGAACAACAATACTGCCTGCTACTGCGGCTGCAACACCGCCTGCAATTTGCTGCAAAGATGCGTTGATGCTCATAAATGCGCCCCTGTCCTGCATATCAGGAATTGAAGTAGTAAGTGCAGAAGCAGGTATCATGCGGCTGAAGATGCCTGCCATCATCAGCACATTAAACATCATTACAAACCATAAAGGTTGTGCAGTAAGATTGGTGTACAACACAATAATCACCATCATATACACGGAAGCAATCACAAACAATTTATACTTATCAATCCTGTCGCTCAGCTTGCCTACAAGCGGCATAATAACTAAAGAAGAAACACCGCTTACCATAAACAACAGCGGCAATTGCTTTGCGGTTACATGCAGGTTATTAATGGCAAATGCGCTGCTAAAAGGCATCATCATAAAACCACCAATAAAAAGCAAAGCTGTTGCAGTAAAACCAATACGGTAATTGCGTTTTGCAACTGTATGTAATAAATGTTTAAAAGCTGTACGTTCCTGTTTCAGGGCAAGATGTTTGGTAACAGGTTGCAGCTTAAACAAAACAATAAGTGCAACAACAATTGCAATGCCTGCCACCATAATAAATGCAGATTGCCAGCCCCAAAGGTTGGCTACATATAAACCAATAGGAATGCCCAGCACCTGGCTTGCGCTAAAACCCATTTGCATAAAACCCATTGCACGTCCACGCTGCTCAATTGCAAACAGGTCTGTTACAATGGCAAGCGAAATGGAACCAATAACACCGCCAAACAAACCGGTTATTAATCTTGCTATAAGCAACATGGTGTAGCTGTGCGATAAACCGCAAAGCACCGTGCCTGTTATAAACCCTGTATAAAAAAATAGGAGTAATTTTTTTCTGTCGAATTTATCTGCAAAGCCGGCAGTTAATAAACCTGAAACCCCGGCACTGAATGCATAAACAGAAACAGCAATACCAAATTGATTCGGGTGCAGGTTCAATGATTTCATTAAAAAATCACCCAATGGCGACATTACCATAAAATCGAGAATAACAGTAAACTGTGTTAATGCCAGCACCGTAATAGCAAGCTTTTGATAAGGTGAGAAAGGAACAGGTTGCTTCATGTAAAAATTTTAATACGCTGCAAGTTAATCCTGCAATATAAATACTATACTAAATTTTAGGTGCAGAGAAGATTTTTATAAGTAAAGTTTCTCCTCGTATCAGCATGATTTTTCATTACGATAGGTAAATATCAGATGGTACGATAATTTGGTTTTCTAAATTTAATTCTGCACAAAAAACTTTATACATTTACAGACCAAATAATCCACACACTTTACAATTTTTTTTATGAAAACAACTTTACTTTCTTTAATGATCATTTTATTTTTTGTTGCAGGAATTCATGCACAGCCTGTGTTTCATGCCACAGATCTTAATCCCGTAGCCGGTGATAGGATTGTATCGGCAAGTGCAAAAGTTGCAGGCGTAACTATTCCTGTTGCCGGAACAAATGTTACATGGAATTATTCAACGCTTAAAGACTCAACCGCACCTTTTGATACAACGCGTTATGTGAAAAAAAGCACCACGCCATATGGCTCTTTATTTCCGCAGGCAAACCTTGCAGCTAAAATATCAACTGCTCCGGGAGATTATTTTTATTATAAAACCAGCAGTACTTCTTTGCAGTCTTTTGGTTCAGCGTCAGCAACAGATACTGTCACATGGTCTCCTCCGTATCGCCTTGTTATTTATCCTTTTACTTACCTCACTAATTTTACAGATACAAGTACAATAACTTTTAAACAAAATGGCACTCCTTTTATAGAAAAATATAAAGACACTGTAAAAGCTGTAGGTTATGGTACTTTAAAACTGCCACATAACAGAACATTTAAAAAAGTGCTGATGGTAAAAACTACTACCGTTATTTCTTATAAAGTATTAGGGCAAACCTTTACTACCGTTTCTTACGGCATTAGCTTTTTTGTTGCAGGTTATCATAGCCCTTTATTGTCATTTTCACTTAACCAGGCAAACAAAATAGTAGGCGTGAGTTATTCCAAAAATGCAGCGCCGGCAGCTTTTGCCGCCGCTGATGATGAAAGCCAGTTAATAGTAAAAAATAATACTGCATTTTCATTGTATCCTAATCCTGCCACAACAGGGTTTACAATTAATCTCAATAGTGCAAATGATAAAAAAATTACCGGTATTTCAATAACTGATATGAATGATAAAAATGTGTACTCTAAAAAAACAAATATTATTTCAGGGCAAAGCATTAACTGTTCATCATTTACACCGGGAATTTATTTTGTTACTATGCAGATGAATGATGGAAGTGTACAGGTTGAAAAATTAGTGATAAAAAAATAGTATAACCGCTGCACTGGTTAATGCAAACCAGTTGCATATTCAGCCAAACTACTTTTGCAAGTATGAACTCGTTAATAAAGCCGCAGTGCACTAACTGCGGCTTTATAGTAGTCTATCATTTTTGATAATTACTAATTGTACATTAAAGCAATTACGGCTAACTTTAATTTAAATAATTAATATGAAAAAAGTTGCCTTTATTATCATTACTATATTACTCCTGCATACAGGTTTCAGCCAAACAAATACATCTGGTCAAACTACGCTTGATTCAATTTCTAAAGTTGTTATTCATTATTTGCAGGCAAAACAAGCTGATAGTGTGTATGCATTGGCGGGGCAAAATTTTAAAAGCCATATTACACAGGAAAGTTTTAAATCTATATCTGAAACACAGATCTTTCCGCTAAATGATTTTCAAAACGTAACCTACATTAGTACAACAAATGGCATTAATAAATATAAAGTAGCGGGCACACCTGACCTCCAGTTATTAATTGGCCTGGATAATGAAAACAAAATAGAGACATTGCTCATTCAGCCATTCAGCAATAACTGATAAATATCGCCGTGTTCTTATTTTGTGTTGTGCGCATGGTACTTCACTCATTTCAGCAGCGGAATGTGGTGGAAAGAAATGATTATAAATACACATTCAAATACGATGATTGAAAGTATTCAATAAGCAAAAAACATTGCAGAGTGTAGCTATCCTTTAATTTTTATTTTTCCTGTTTTATATAAATTTAATGCTTGCTGAATAATTAATATAATTGTTTCAACAGGCAAGTCTTTGTTTGGGTCAATAAGCATTATTTTCATTCTAGAACGCTTTTCCTTTATTAAAAATGGCTCGTTAAAATGATTACCTTCAACAATACCTATATAAGGCTGCCTGTATTTTTTATGCACCCATAAATAGCAAAACATTTTTCCTTTATAGCAAAAAAACGGCATTCCATATTTCCATTCGCCAGTAACTTCTTTGTCCTGCATTAAAATAATTTCTTTCAATGCAAGTAAGGCCCCTTTAACCGGCTCTTCCTGTTGCAGATAAAAATTATCTGTTGCTTTCATAATGAATTTCGATAATTAATCCCGCTTGTTTGATGTATGGAAGATAAACTTAAAGCATAAAATTATTAACCGCTTATAATTATCCTTTAAACAATTCACGACCCGCAAAAAAATATGATGCACGAAATCCCAGGTCTGTTATCAACACCATTTTTATGAACGGCATGTGAAGTAATATTTAATCTCAGGCCTTGTTTCTATTTTCGCAATATGCTTTCCAAAACAGCTATCTTATATAAAAATGCGTTTACCGGGCTGTCTAAAAACACATGGTATTTATCAGCGGTTATGCTTGTAAACAGAAGCGGTACAATGGTTATTCCGTTTATGACTATGTATTGTACACAGCAATTGCATTTTAGTTTGCCGCAGGCAGGAATTGTGATGGCCTTGTTTGGTGCAGGTGCGATTGCCGGTGCATATATTGGGGGAAGAATTACGGATAAATTTGGTTTTTATAGTCAGCAATTTGCTTCACTTTTATTGGGTGGCATTATGTTTATTGTTACAGGTTTTCTTCAAACATATTTATCATTATGCATCGGCACATTTATTTTAAGCCTTTGCAATGAATCATTCAGGCCGGCAAATGCTGCTGCCATTGCTTACTACAGTGAGGTTGAAAACAGAACGCGTTCTTATTCATTAAACCGGCTTGCTATAAATCTTGGATGGGCCGTAGGCGGTGCGCTTGGCGGTTTACTGGCTTCCATCAATTATCATTTATTGTTTTGGGTTGATGGAAGTACAAATATTGTTGCCGCATTATTGTTATTTAAGCTACTGCCTTACGCAAATAGCAAAGCAAGTATTTTAAAAGATAAGCCATTGCAAAAGCTGCATGCCTACAATGATAAATTCTATATTGCTTTTATCATTATTACTTTCTTTTTCGCGTCCTGTTTTTTTCAATTGTTTACCATACAACCCGTTTTCTTTAAAACACAGTGGCATTACAATGAAGCTTTCATAGGTTTTTTAATGGCGCTAAACGGGATAATCATAGTGTTTAGTGAAATGATTCTTGTATATTCTATTGAAGGGAAAAAACTAAACACTTACTTTATACGCATTGGTTTTTTTCTTTCAGCAGTATCATTTGCTTGCCTGAATGTTTTGCCAACAAGCCACTTTACGGCATTTACTTCTATAACATTTATTACGATAGGAGAAATGCTTTCAATGCCTTTTATGAGTTCCTTTTATATACAGCGCAGCGCTTTGCATAACCGCGGTCAATACGCTGCCTTATATGCAATAGCTTGGAGTCTTGCTCAAATTGCAGCGCCGCTTTCAGGAAGTCGCATTGCTGCATTTTATGGTTTTAATGTTTTATGGTGGGTATTAAGTGCTGTATGTTTTTGTTCAGCCATAGCAATTTTGTTGCTTGAACAAAAAATGAAATCTGCTGAACGCAGTGCTGTTATTACTTCAGCATAGTTTGATTAGAATGAGATTTTCGCTTTTGCGGAAATGATGAGCGTTTTGGTTTATTCTAAAATTGTAAGTATAAAATAAAATAGAACAACAACTTGCATTTTATGTTCAAACTGATTGTTATAACTGAACTATAAATGCACGCAAAAGTTTATCCCGAATCAATTTAGTTAGCAACGGCTTCCTTAACCTTTGGTTTTATATTTTGATTTACCCTGAATAAATTATTGGGATCATATTTGGCTTTAATGGCAGCTAATCTTTCATAATTATCTCCGTAAGTTGCCTTTATCCTGTCTTCACCTTCTTCCATCATAAAATTTACATAAGCTCCACCTGCAGAATATGGATGGAGTGCTTCCCAATAATCCTTTGCCCAATTTGATATTTTATCATTGTTTGCAGCATCAGCATCAATACCTGCAATTACCATTGCCCATGTGGCACCACGGTAATTCCATGCAGTGTCTTTATTCTTTACTCTTGAAGCTGCACCGTTAATGGGATATAAATGCATTGTAGAAAGCGGCGTGGGCATCTCACTTCCATATTTTAAATGAATATCAATCGCATTATCATTTATTTCATTTACAAAATCTGCTTTCCAGTACCAGTTTAAACCCGGAGGCATTAATGCATCGAATAAACTGTTTAAAACAGGAACAGGCATTGGGCCTACAAAATCAAGCGCAGGCTTTTTAAAATTGCGGATCGGTTCAAAAACTTTTTCTGCTTTATCAAGATCGCCTGTATAACACCATACAACACCGCACATTTTTTTCAAATGCAAATGTTCAGGGAAAGGAGGAAATGGAGGCACCGTAAGAAAAGCAAAAAAGCCATTCAATTCATCAGGCGCTTTTTTAATAAGATCCTGGTACCATCTTAAAACCTCTTCTGATTCACTTAATTCCCATAACATAGGTCCTGAATATACAGTGCTTAACGGATGCAGTTTAAAAAGAAAAGAAGTAACTACACCAAAATTGCCGCCGCCACCACGTAAGGCCCAGAAAAGGTCTTCGTTCTTTTTAGCGTTTGCTTTTACATAGCTGCCATCAGCTAAAACAATATTTGCTTCAAGAAGGTTATCTATTGCTAACCCGAATTGCCTTGAAAGATGGCCAAGTCCACCGCCTAAAGTAATACCGCCAATACCTGTAGTTGAAAAAATACCGCTGGGAGTTGCCAACCCGAATGCATGTGTTGCATGATCAACATCTCCCAATGTGCAGCCGGCTTCCACCCAGGCGGTCTGAGCTTCTGCATCTACATTAATTCCTTTCATCATTGAAAGATCTATAACAAGCCCATCATCACAAATGCCAAGGCCGCCTCCATTGTGCCCGCCGCTTCTTATTGCAGTTAATACATTATTTTCTCTTGCAAAATTTACTGAAGTAATAACGTCTGCAATGTTTGCACACTTAACAATTAAAGCAGGTTTTTTATCTATCATTCCGTTATACACTTTGCGGCAGCTATTATAATCTTCATCATGTGGCTGTATTAGTTTGCCGCGAAGAGATTGTTTTAGTTGAGTGATGTTTTCCTGAGTAAGCATATATAATTTTTTTGGCAATAAAGTTAGTTATAATACTTACGAAAGTCAATAGCATATTTGTGTTGTTTTGAAAGCTGTTCAAGAGGTATAAAATTAGAAATACACCTGAATAATGAACAAAAAGTACAAGGGAGTAACACAGCCGGCGATGCCATAAAAGCAAAGTGCTGGTGAAAAAAATTATATAAGTGCTTATATAATATTATCGCGTAAAGCTTTGGTTACAGCTTCACGGCCACAGTTTACATGCAGCTTTGCATAAATATTACGAATGTGCCCGCGCACCGTATCCAGGCTAATATAACATTCAGCGGCAATCATTTTATAACTATAACCTTTTACAAGATATTTCAACACTTCAGTTTCCCGCTCCGAAAGATTGTATTGCAAATTTTTTTGTGTTGTATGCTGAAACGATTGTAAAACTTTTTTTGCAATAGAAGGCGAAAGCGGAGCGCCGCCATGTAGTACATTTTCTATAGCTTCCAGCAGGTTTATAAACGAAGTATTTTTAAGAATATAACCATTGGCGCCGGCGCATAGGCATTGAAACAGCCGGTCTTCATCCTCAAATACCGTATGCATAATAATATATGTTTGCGGCCGGTGTTCTTTAATAATGCGCAAACCTTCAATGCCATCAACGCCGGGCATATCAATATCCATAATAATTACATCTGGTTTGTGTTCGTCAACAATTGCTGCTGCATCATCACAATTTTCATAATCACCGCAAACTATATAGCCATCAATGCCATTTAATAAAGTAGTAAGTGATTGCCTTAATCTCGTATTGTCTTCAAATATTACAATTTGTACAGCCATTGTTTAAAATTAGAATTGAAAGCTTTTTTTGCCAATAGCATGTTTATGTTGTTTATGCATTTAGTTCAATTGTTGTTCCGCAACCTGGCTGAGAGACAACCCGCAATTTCCATTTATGTACGTGTGCCCTTTCCTGCATATTTCTTAAGCCATTATTTATTAAAGGATCATTTATATTGAAACCTTTGCCATCATCAGCAATAACCATCACAAGTTTATTATTTACCAATGAAAATTTAATTTGCGCATAACCAGCTTTAGAATGTTTTGCAATATTGTTTACAGCTTCCTTAAAAATAAGATACACATCATAACGCTCTTTCATATTTAATTTAAGCTGTTCTGCATCCGGCATTATTTCAGCCTGCAATTGAATATTATTTGCTTCAAGCAAACCAGATGCATAACGCAACATGTGCGGTAAAGCATCACTCATTGTATCAATCTTGGGATTGATGCTCCATATAATTTCGCGCATAGATTCCGATACAGTTTGACTGTCTTCATATATTCTTTGCAACAAACGGTTTACTGCATCTTTATTACTCATTTGTTTTTGCGCCAATAAACTGCTAAGGCTAATGTTGGTAAGATTAGAGCCAACTTCATCATGAAGATTTTTTGAGATCTCGCTGCGCACAAGTTCTGTACGCATTAACTGGTTTAAACGAAAACGATATAATGCATAAAAAATTCCGGCGATGCCAACTAAGATCAATACATAAAACAAGATTGTTTGTGTGAATGGAGGAATTATAGTAAACTGAATGCTTGCTGTTCGGGAACTCCAAATGCCGCTGTTGTTTGCAGCACGAACCATGAAAACATAGTTGCCCGCAGCGAGATGACTGAAATTAATTTGCCGCTGGCTTCCTGCATTTATCCAGCCGGTATCTTCACCAATAAGTTTATATGCATATTTTGTGGCAGCGCCGTTTGTAAGATCAACTGCAGCGTATTGTATAGTGATATCATTTTGCTGCGATTTGAATTTTGCAGGTTTGTTTTTATTTATCAGGTAAGGCTTGCCATTTACCTGCATAGCTGTAATAAAAGTTTTTTGAGGTGGCTGGTTAAAGCTGATCATAGAAGGATTAAAATAAAAAAATGCACCAACACCGCCTGCATATAAGAGATGTGATGATGTATCATAAAAAAACTCATCAGTTGGATATTGAACAGGCAAACCATCTTTTTGCGTGTAGTTAATAAAGTTGCCGGTGTGCTGACTGAAACATGCAAGTCCGCCTTCGGTGGCAAGCCACAATCTTTTTTTAGCGTCTTCAAAAATGCTGGTGATATGGTTGTTATTTAAACCATTTTGATGATCATATACTGTTATTAAACCGAATACAGGATTAAACTTTATAAGTCCGCTGGTAACAGAGCCTAACCATACAGATGAATCATTTTTATACCAGATTCCATTTAAATTACCAACCTGTTTTTGTATAGCAGATGGCAAAGTGATTGTTTTAAATTGATTGGTACTGCGTTTCCAATAAACAAGCATTGTGCTGGCATCATTCACAAACCAAAGATTATTGTGCGCGTCTTCAGCAATGCAAGTAGGATAACGCAAAGGATAGCCTTGGTCACTATTGCCAGGATAATAAGTAAAACTTTTTTTATTATTATCAAAATAACATACACCTTTTCCTTTCCCTAATCCCATCCAAACCAAACCATGACTGTCAGTAAATTGTGTAGTAATGGGTAAAGAATCAATTGCCGCTGGTTTACCCGGATATGAATGCAACCGGCCATATTTTTGTGAGGATATTTTATACCAAAACATTCCTGCCTGTGTGCCTATCCAAAGCGTATCATCACTTACCCGGTGAAAGTTCCATACATGATTTGCCCATGTATCATTACCTGTATTATAAAAAAGATGTTGTTGCTGTTTTCCTGTTGAAATATCTGTTTCAAAAAAACCATCACCATAAGAAGCAATCCATACCGTGTTATTAAACTTGTTGAGTGAAACGATTTCCGATTTAATGTGCTCACCTGTATTTTCATCAATAAGCTGTTCGCCATTAAAATATTGTTTATAAGGCGAAATTTTTTGTAGGCCTGTTTCATATGCTGCCAGCCACCAGTTTCCCTGCATATCGCAGAAAGCAGTATTGTATTCACGATCATTAAATAAAACCTGGGACAATTCATGCAGTACAGGCTGATCGTGCTTCCACGTAACAGGAATAACAGCAAAACCCTTATTGTGAAATAAAAACAATATTTTGTTAGAGTCAATTACTGAAAGATGTTGGTCCCACATCACATAAGGATATTTATTGTAAGGTAAAAAGCAACTGCTTACTTTGTTTCCGTTCATATCATAAAAAAACAAACTGTCTTTATTTGCAGGTATGCATGCAAAATATTTTTTGAAAACAGTAAAGAGGTGTGTTGCGGCAAAATATTTATTTACATGTGGAGGAGATATATCATTTAAAAAATTTAATTGTTTCAACACCGGAGAATTTTTTGCCGGAATAAGTTTACCTGTTTTGAATGAATAAATACTCCAGCCTTCGTTGTACGTGTAAAGCAACACATCTCCATTTGATAAAGGCAAAATTTTATCTGCAAATTTCAGGCGTTCTTTAATTGCATCTGCTTTTGTAAAAGCAGATGAGATAAGTTTTTTAAGTTGAAGGTTTGAATCAAAAATAAAAATACAGTTTCTTGAAAGAGCCCAAAGATTTCCGCTGCTGTCTGTTTCAAGTTCAAGAATAGTATTATTATATTCATCCATCGCAGCATCATGTTTATAGTAAAAATTTTTAAAAACTCCGTTATTAATATTATAAAATGAAAGCCCGCCTTGTGTACCAATAGCAAGATAATTTTCGGGCAATTTTTTTAAACAGTACACGTAATTATGCGGAAGCGAATTTTTGTTCCCTTCATGAAAATATTGTACTACTTCAGTGCCATCAAAGCGGTCTAAGCCGTCAGAAGTTGCAATCCATAAAAAGCCGTTATTATCTTGCGCAACATCATTTATAGTATTACTGCCAAGGCCATTTTCTGTTGTAAGATTTTCAGAAAAATGTGGTAATTGCTGTGCTGCAGCAATAATGAAAAAAGAGCAGCATGCACAAAACAAACAAACTGTTATTATATACTTGAGTAACGTAAAAAATTTAAAGAAATAAATTTGATTATTTCCTGATCAAAGTTAAAAGAGAGAGGAATAGAATATAATTTTTTATAGATGCTAATGCCTGATACTTCTGCTGGTTAAACGTTGCATATGAAAATCAAATTAGTAACTTTAAAATCATTACTTGAATTTTACCATCTGATGAAACAATTATTTAAATTATATGGCAACACATAAAAAAATAAATTCCAGTTTAAAAAACAATGCAGATACAGGTTTTGCTGTTAGTGCTAATACACAGGGCGGAAGATTTATTAATAAGGACGGCAGTTATAATGTAAGAAAAAGAGGATTGCGTTTTTATGAACGCATCAGTTTTTTTTATAAAATGCTTACAATGCCTGTGTTGAAGTTTGCTGCAGTGCTGATTATTTTTTTTATTTCTATAAACTTTATTTTCACTGTTATATATCTTTCGCTTAACGACAATGAATTTGCAGGAGTTCTTCCGGGGAATTCTATACATCATTTTTTTGAATTGTATTTTTTTAGTGTTCAAACATTTACAACAGTAGGTTATGGACGAATAAATCCTGACGGTTACCTGGCGGGAGGTTTCGCTTCTATAGAAGCGTTAACAGGGCTTTCTTCTTTTGCATTGATAACAGGTATTTTGTATGGAAGATTTTCAAGGCCGCGTGCTTACCTGCGTTTCAGCAAACATGCATTGGTTGCTCCTTATCGTGATATAACCGGTTTAATGTTCCGCTTTGTTTCTTATAAAGAAAATCACAACCTTACCAATGTTGAAGTAACCGTAACATTCGGGCTTACTGAAACTGATGAAAACGCACAATTTAAATTTTATCAATTGCCGCTTGAAAGAAACAGGGTTGACAGCCTGCCGATGAACTGGACAGTCGTTCACCCAATTAATGAAGACAGTCCTTTATATGGATTTACATTGGAAGATTTGCGGGCCACTGATGCAGAAGTATATGTTTTGGTAAGAGGGTTTGATGATATATTTTCCAATACGGTTTTACAGCGAACATCGTACAGGTTTGATGAAATAATCTTTAATGCAAAATTTGAAAGCATGTTTTACGAAAATGAAGACAACACAACAACAATTGTTGAAGTAAATAAATTACATAATTATAAACCTATAAAAGTTGAAAAATTAACTGAGATTAGAACTGATAAGCTTTAGAAATTCATTGCGTGTCGGATATTTTTCAAACTCACCTGCAAAAGCAGAAGTTGTTGTAACAGAGTTTTGTTTTTGCACACCACGCATCATCATGCATAAATGTTTGGCTTCAATTACCACAGCAACACCAATAGGGTTCAGGGCTTCTTTTATAGCATCTAAAATTTGTGTGGTTAATCTTTCCTGCACCTGCAACCTGCGCGCAAATACATCAACCACTCTTGCAATTTTGCTTAAACCTGTTATGTAACCATTTGGAATATAAGCAATATGCGCTTTGCCAAAAAAAGGCAACATGTGGTGCTCGCACATGCTGTATAATTCTATGTCTTTTACAAGGATCATTTCGCTAATGTCTTCATGAAATTTTGCAGAATTTAAAATAGCAACAGCATCCTGGTTATAGCCCTGCGTATTAAACAACATGGCTTTTGCTATGCGTTCGGGTGTTTTTATTAATCCTTCGCGGTGCGGATTTTCTCCCAATAATTCAATAACGCTTTTATAGTTTTCTTTAATCCCGTTTATTTCTTCTTCGTTATAAATTTCTTTTCTTTCGTATGACATCTTTAAAAATTTGTTTAGTTATTATACAGGATACTCTACAAAATTTCTTTCTGTTTCATATAAACGTATTTGCATATCCAAATGATTGCTTATTAAAGGGCGCAAAATATTATAAATAACGATCACAATATTTTCTGCAGTTGGGTTCAGGTGTTCAAATTCGGCAACATCAAGATTTAGATTTTTGTGATCGAAACGCCTTAAAACATTTTCTTTGATGATACCGCTCAGCTCTTTTAAATCTATAACATAGCCTGTTTGTTTATCAGGTTCTCCTGTAAGTTTTACAATCAATTCATAATTGTGGCCATGAAAATGCGGGTTATTACACTTGCCAAATATTTTTTCATTTGTTGCTTCATCAAACTCAGGATTGTGCAAACGATGTGCTGCATTGAAATGTTCTTTTCTGTAAACGGCTACTTTATTCATTGTAAATTTTCTCCAAAATATTCAACATAAATTCTTGGTGTTTCATATAATTTTAAACTGTGCAGTGTAACATTTGCCGGAATGTGCGGCAGCAGTTGCTTCCAGATTTCTATAACAAGATTTTCTGTACTGCATATTTTGCCTGATAAAAAATCAACATCAAGATTCAGATTTTTGTGATCGAGTTTTTCTATTACGTTTTCTTTAATTAAGTGGCTTAATTGTTTTGCATCCATTACAAAACCGGAATCTTTATCAGGATTTCCCTTTACGGTTACATAAAGATCAAAGTTGTGCCCGTGCCAGTTCTCATTAGCACATTCTCCAAAAACTGCTTCATTTTTTTGTTTGCTCCAGGCTGGATTATATAGTTTATGTGCCGCATTAAAATGTTCCAGTCTTGTAAGATAAACCATTACTATTCTTAAAATTTGCGCAAAGTTACAATAAACAAATACTGTAAAAAATGTGAAACTAAAGTTGTATAATTAATTAATAGTAAAAAAAATGCAACGCAATAATTGATGTGCTATAAACCAAAATTAATACATAAAAAAATTATTAATGAAGGATGAATTATTAATAAAGTATAAGCCATTTATTACGAAATTTGCCCGCTATGCGTGTTTTTATTTCAGCGGCTACAGTTGGCGAATGGATGCCATGTTTTTCAAACATTGACAAACTATATACAGAAAAAAGCAAACGTTTTAAAATATACTTTCATCAATCCGGCGTGGGTATGATGGCAACAACTTATTCACTTACAAAACTGATAATGGAAGAAAAACCGGATTTGATATTGCAGGTTGGAATGGCAGGTTGTTTTGATAACGCTGTTGCGTTGGGAAAAGTGGTAGTGATTGATAAAGAATTTGAAGGCAATGCCGGTGTTGAAGAAAATGGAAAATGGAGAGATCTTTTCAATTTAAAATTAGAAAAAACAAATTATCCTCCTTATATAAAAAGAGCATTGCCCAACCCGCATATTGAAAAATTAAATCTTTTAAAATTAAAAACTGTAACAGGTATTACTGTAAATGAAATTACCACGCGCCGGGAACGCGTTAAGCAGCTTGTAAAAAAATATGAGCCTGTAACAGAATCTATGGAAGGTGCTGCATTGCATTATACCTGTAGAAACACTAATACCATGTTTTTGCAAATGCGTACCATCAGTAATTATATTGGGGAAAGAGATAAAAGTAAATGGATGATGAAAGAAGCACTTGATAATTTAAATTCAACACTAATAAAATACATTGACAAACTGTATAAAATAGCATAGCTGATTGTATGAAATTAACGCTTGGTTTTTCACCTTGCCCGAATGATACATTCATTTTTGATGCACTGGTAAATAAAAAAATTAATACAGCGGAATATGAATTTGATGTTGTACTGGAAGATGTACAAACATTAAATGAATGGGCGCTGCAACAAAAATTAGATGTAACAAAGATCAGCTATGGGGTTTTGCCATTGTTGATAAATAATTATTTATTACTTGAAAGCGGTGGTGCTTTAGGTAAAAGTGTTGGCCCGTTGCTCATTGCCAAGTCGAAATTGAATATTGATGAATTAAATGATAAATTGATTGCAATACCGGGTGAAAACACCACAGCGCACATGCTTTTTTCACTTGCATTTCCCAATGCAAAAAATAAAGTGTTTAAAGTGTTTAATGAGATTGAAGATGCTGTATTAAAAAATGAAGTGGATGCAGGCGTTATCATTCACGAAAACCGTTTTACATACAAAGAAAAAGGTTTGCATAAGCTAATTGATCTTGGCGATTACTGGGAAACAAAAACAGAGCTGCCCATTCCATTGGGAGGGATTGTTGCCAAAAAAAATTTAGATAAAAAAATAATTAAGGATGTTGATGTATTAATAAAGCAAAGTGTTGAGTACGCTTTTAAAAATAATTATAATAAACTTAGTGTGTATGTAAAAAATCATGCGCAGGAAATGAGTGAGGTTGTAATGCGACAACACATAGATTTATATGTAAATAATTTTTCTATTGAATTAGGTAAGGATGGAAAGAAAGCAGTTAATAAATTATTAGAAGTTTATGAAAGCATTCAGCAACAACATACAATCCCTGCTTAATTATTTTTGCTCTTAGCTGCTTTTGTATAAACTTCCAATGCCCGCTTTCTTGCAAACTCATGTTCAACTATAGGTTGCGGGTAATCAAATGAATCCAGTTCAGAAATCCATGTTCTTATATATTTCAAATCCTTATCAAATTTTTTTGCCTGTGCCGTTGGATTAAATATCCTGAAATAAGGCATTGCATCACAGCCTGTGCCCGCGCTCCATTGCCAGCCGCCATTATTAGGTGCATAATCATAATCTAATAATTTTTTTGCAAAATAGGCTTCGCCCCAGCGCCAGTCAATTAATAAATGTTTAGAAAGAAATGAAGCAGTGATCATGCGCACACGGTTATGCATAAAACCGGTTTTATTTAGTTCACGCATCCCTGCGTCAACTATTGGATAACCTGTTTTGCCATCGCACCAGGCTTTGAATTCTTTCTCATTATTACGCCATTCAATTGAATCCATTTCTTTGCGAAATGCTTTTTCAACACGTATATGCGGAAAATGCCAGAGTATCATGTGATAAAAATCGCGCCATATCAATTCATTTAAATAAGTGCTGCTTAATTCCGTTGTTGCTGATGCAAGCTCACGAATACTTATAGTTCCAAAACGTAAATGTACACTCAACCTGCTGGTGCCGTGAATGCCGGGGAAATCTCTTGTTTGCTTATAATTTTTTATTAAGTGTTTAGAGATAGTTTTAGATGGAAAAGATTTCCCAGCTTTTTCAAAACCCATGCTTTCAAGCGAAGGAATCAGTTGTCTACCCTGTTTATAAAAATGCTCAAAATTTTTTTTTGTGGGATATGATTTCAAATAAAATTTATTTAATGCTGCCATCCAATTTTTACTATATGGAGTAAACACAGTGTACGGTTCGCCATTATCTTTTACAATTTCGTTTTTTGAAAAAATAACATGGTCTTTATAAAGTTTTAATTCTGCATGATACTTTTGTAACAATGTTGATATTTCTTTATCGCGATCAATTGCATACTGCTCATAATCTTCGTTTGTAAATACTTTTTGAATAGTATATTTTTTTAGCAGTTGGATAAAAGCATTCTTTGGAGTATCGTAATAAATCTCCACGGAAGTTTCATGTTTTTCTAATTCATCCTGCATTTCAATTAATGCTTCATGTATAAACTCAACACGCCTGTCTTTTTTATCTTCAAGATCATCCAAAATATTTTTATCGAAAATAAAGATGGGCAAAACAGGATGCTTATCTCTCAATGCATAATACAAAGCAGCATTATCGTGTAACCGCAGATCCCGGCGAAACCACATTACATTTACAGGCACACTCATATTGTTTTAAAACAAATAATGAAAAGAATAGTTCTTCAATAACATAATTATTTTCATACTGCTAAATTTATAGTATGCTGCAGGTAAATTTTTATCCTTTCCCAACATTAATAACAGAGAGGTTATTGTTAAGAGAAATTACTATTGATGATGTTCCTGAAATGTTTAAGCTCCGGTCAAGCAAAACGGTAATGCAATACATTGACAGACCTTTACCAAAAACAGAAACGGATGCTTTGAATTATATCAATGCAATAATTAATTCTATAAAAAATAATGAAGCTATTACGTGGGGAATCTTATTAAAAAATACAAAGGAGCTTATAGGCACTATTGGTTTTTGGAGAATGGAAAAAGAACATTACCGCAGCGAGATTGGTTATTTGCTGAATGATAATTTTCAGAAAAAGGGAATTATGCAGGAAGCGATGCAGGCAGTTTTAAATTATGGTTTCAATATTATGAAATTACATTCTATTGAGGCTAATGTAAACCCTTTGAACACGGCTTCAGTAAAATTGTTAGAGAAAAATAATTTTGTGCTTGAAGCACACTTTAGGGAGAATTATTTTTATGATGGCAGATTCCTGGATTCTTATATTTATTCATTACTTATTTATGAATTTAATAAATGACTAGTTGGGTAAAAAGAAATGAACAATATCAAAAAAATTATAAAAGCATGGTAAATAACAGGGAAAAAAATAAATGAAATTAAGTTGGTATGAAATTGGTTTTATCATCTAAAATTATAATCATGAATAAAAAAATTATAACAGGTGCAGTAATAGCACTGGCAGCAGGCATTGCTGCATATGTTTATAACAGGAATAGAAGCCGTATAAATTCAGCCGCCCAGGATGCTTACGATAAAATGAATGATACAATTGGCCGCGTAGAAAGTAAAACAGACAACATTTTTTCTTAACCTGTTTAAATGTGATAAACAATCTCCCCGCCACCGGCGGGGTTTTTGTATTAATTAAGGCTTATGGAAAAAAAAGTAACAACTAAAAAGAGATTTTCTTTTAAAGGATTGTTTGGTGTTTTAAAAGATTCTTTTAAAGGTTTTGGGGATGATAATATAACAAAGCTTAGCGGAAGTCTGGCTTATTATACAGTGTTCTCAATGGGGCCGTTATTGGTAGTAATTATTTCTTTATGCAGCATATTTTTAGGCCGTGAAGCAGTGGAAGGCAAAATATTTGCGCAGTTAAATGGTTTTGTTGGCCATGATACTGCCTTACAATTACAACAGATAATAAAAAATGCTTCAATAGGCGGTAAAGGCCGTTTAGCTGCAATAATTGGTGTTATTACTTTATTGTTAGGTGCAACTACAGTTTTTGGAGATATTCAGGATTCAATAAACAGGATATGGGGATTAAAACCTAAACCAAAAAAAGGCTGGCTCAAAATGCTCCGAAACAGGTTTCTTTCTTTTTCCATAATTGCAAGTTTGGGTTTTTTGTTATTAGTTTCTTTGGGCATATCTGCATTAATTGAAGTCTTAATCAATAGTTTAAAAGCAAGATATCCAGATGTTGCTGTAGTTGTTGTTTATATAATAAACATTGTTCTTACATTAGGAATTACCACTTTAATTTTTGCCGTAATTTTTAAAGTATTGCCTGATGCCCGCATTAAATGGAAAGACGTAATTGCAGGGGCCCTTGCCACAGCAATATTATTTATGCTGGGTAAGTTTGGCATTTCGTTTTATATAAGCAAAACCAATGTTGGCACCACTTATGGTACGGCAGGCTCTCTTGTTATTTTATTGTTATGGGTGTATTATTCAGCTATTATTTTATATTTTGGGGCTGAATTTACAAAAGCGTATGCCATAAGTTATGGCTCAGCCATACATCCAAATGATTACGCTGTTACCACAAAGCAAGTTGAGGTAGAAACCGGTAAACAAACCATTCAGGATAAAGAAAATACGCAGCATGAGGTAAAAGTAAAACCGGGTATCTCACCAAAATCTTAACACTTTCATCTTAATTAAAATTAATTTCAAACAACGTCTAAATAACATTGTAATTAGATTTGTTTTTTTTAATAATGAAGTTATATCCAGAATCAGCAGACCAGCAGCTTGAATTTTCAAAAATAAAAAATCATCTTTCTGCTTATTGTAATACAGAATATGCAAAAAACAAGTCGTTGCATCTTCTCATTCATACCAGCAAAGAAATTATAATCCTGCAGCTTCAGCAGACTTTTGAATGTAAACTTATCCTGGAGCAAAAGCAACTTTTGCCAAATGATTTCAGTTTAAATCTTAACAACTGTTTAAAATTGTTAAGCATTGAAGGAAGTGTATTACAGGCTGAGGATTTTATGCATATCCATCGCCTTGCCGTAAGTACAGAAAAGATTTTTAGATGGTTTGATGGAGAACGGCGACTTGCTTACCCGGCATTGTATAAAGTTTTAGAAAACTCGTATTACGAAAAGGTAATTATGCAATTAATTGATGAAATATTCGATGATGCCGGGTATGTGAAAGATAATGCCAGTGAAGCGCTTCAAAACATAAGGCATAACCTCTACCGCAAACGCAATGAATTGCGCCGCGTATTTGAAAAAGAGGTGGTCAGGCTAAACAAAGCGGGCTATAGTGCAGAAATTGATGAAAGTTTTAGCAATGGCAGAAGGGTAGTAGCTGTTTTTTCAGAATATAAACGACAGGTAAAAGGTATTTTACATGGCGAAAGCGACAGCCACAAAACTGCTTTTATTGAGCCTGAAGCAACCATTGAATTAAACAACGAAGTTTTTTCATTGGAGAATGAAGAAAGAAAAGAAGTGCTGCACATTTTAAAACTGCTTACTGCAAAACTTTCTGCGTACAGCATGTTATTGGTTGAATGGCTGCACATTGCCGGTGAATATGATTTTATACAGGCAAAGGCAAAATTTTCAATTGAAATAAATGGCAATTATCCAAACATCAGCGATCAAACAATTATTGATTTGAAAAATGCTTTTCACCCGCTTTTACTTCTGCATAATAAAAACAGCAACCGCCCAACTGTGCCCATTAGTGTAAAGCTTGATGAGCAAAATCGCATATTGGTTATAAGCGGCCCGAACGCAGGCGGCAAAACAGTTGCAATGAAAATCATCGGTTTAACCCAGCTAATGCTGCAAAGCGGCCTGCTTGTTCCTGTACATCCTGATTCTGAAATTGGCATTTTCAAGCAATTATTTATTCATATTGGAGATACGCAAAGTATAGAATTTGATCTCAGCACTTATTCTTCGCACTTGCTGCACATGAAATATTTTATTGAAAACGCCAACGGAAAAACGCTTTTTTTTATTGATGAATTAGGTAGCGGCACAGACCCTAATCTTGGCGGCGCTTTTGCAGAAATTATTTTAAATGAAATAAACCATAAGCACGCTTTTGGCGTAATTACTACACACTATCTTAATCTAAAAATATTCGCTAATCGTACTGCGGGAGTATTAAACGCCTCTATGATGTTTGACGAAATAAATCTTCAGCCTTTATATCAATTAAATGTTGGCAAACCGGGAAGCTCTTATACTTTTGCCATTGCAGAGCGAATTGGTTTGCCAAAATATCTTATAAACCGTGCAAAAACATTGGTTGATGAAAATCAATTTCGCCTTGATAAATTATTAACCCGCACTGAAAAGGATCTGCAGGTTTTAAATAAAGAAAAAAAGGAATTAGAAACATTATTGACAGAAAACGAGCAATTAAAAAAACAATTATTAAACCAGCTTAACAAAGAAAAACACAACCAGCATGTTGAATTATTAAAGCATCAGAATAAAATTACAGAAGACAGAATTGCCTATTTGAAAGATATGGAACGTAAGTTGAAGCAGGTTGTATTAGAATGGAAAAAAGCAGAAAATAAAAATGAAGTAGTAAAGCAAATACAGGAAATGTTGTTTAAAGGCAAAGAGAAGCAAATTAAAAATAAATTTGCAAAAAAAATAGAATCTAAATACCGGGAATTGCAAACACCAGTTTCGGTAGGATCAAAAGTGAAAATGAAAAAAAATTACCAGGTTGGTGAAGTAAAAGAAATTCGCGGTAAAAGAGCTGTTGTTCAAATTGGTGCGTTGCCAATGAATATTGATTTGAATGATTTGGTAGCAGTTGAAGAAAAATAAAACCACCAGAATTAATTAACCTATTATATGCCCGCATTTACAAAAGTTCTTTTTATTGATGATGATTATATCACTATCAATATTTGTGAACGTATGATGAAATTAACACACTTTTTTAATGAATTTGTTTCAAAAAGAGATGGGCTGCAGGCTAAAGAATATTTGCTGGATAGTTTATCTGAACTGCCTGATATTATTTTTGTTGATTTGCACATGACCGTTATGAACGGGTGGGAATTTCTTGAATGGTTCCAGGAATGGTCGCAATCTGAAAATGTTGATATTCCTGTATATGTGCTTTCATCCAGTTTATCAAAAGAAGATTTTGAACAGGCTTATGTGTTTAAGGTTAATGGCTACATTGTAAAACCAATGACTGCCGAACACTTAAGCGCGATTTGCGCTAAATATTCCATTTAATTTTTATCTGCACGTATTTAAAACTTTGCCGGTTATTGCAACTGTTTACCTTTGCCGCGCTTTTTAATTTTATAAATTATTAAAAGAAAACGATGGCTTCCAAAACAGATACATTTCAATCACCTGATTATTTTTTATTAGATGAATTGCTTACTGAAGAGCAGAAACTTGTTCGTGAAACGGTGCGCAGTTATGTAAAAAAAGAAATTTCGCCGGTTATTGAAGATTATGCTCAGCGTGCAGCATTTCCTGAGTTTATTGTAAAGCAATTGGGTGAACTGGGTTGCTTTGGTCCTACTATTCCTGCTGAATACGGCGGCGGCGGCCTGGATTATATAAGTTACGGATTAATGATGCAGGAGCTGGAACGCGGCGATAGTGGCGTACGCTCTACCGCAAGTGTTCAGGGCAGTCTTGTAATGTTCCCGATTTATGCTTATGGAAGTGAAGAGCAGCGTAAAAAATATTTACCAAAACTTGCAAGCGGCGAGTGGCTGGGTTGTTTTGGTTTAACTGAACCAGATTTCGGCAGCAACCCCGCAGGCATGATCACCAATTTTAAAGATGATGGTGATCATGTTATTTTGAACGGGGCTAAAATGTGGATCAGTAATGCACCATTTGCACAGGTTGCTGTGGTTTGGGCAAAAAATGAACAAGGCGACATTAAAGGGTTAATTGTTGAACGCGGTATGGAAGGATTTTCAACACCAACAACACATGGCAAATGGAGCTTGCGTGCAAGTGCAACCGGCGAGTTGGTTTTTCATGATGTACGCGTGCCAAAAGCAAATATTTTTCCAAATGTAAAAGGATTAAAAGGCCCGTTGGGTTGTTTAAGCAAAGCACGTTATGGAATTTCATGGGGTGCATTAGGTGCAGCAATGGATTGTTACGATACCGCTTTACAATACGGCAAAGAACGCATACAGTTTGATAAACCGATAGGCGCTTTCCAGTTACAGCAAAAAAAACTGGCGGAAATGATAACAGAAATTACCAAAGCACAATTGCTTGTATGGCGGCTTGGCGTGCTGATGAATGAAGAAAGAGCAACGCCGGCACAGATCAGCATGGCAAAAAGAAATAGTTGTGAGATTACGGCCAATATTGCAAGAGATGCACGAGCAATGCTTGGCGGTATGGGAATTACCGGCGAATACAGTATTATGCGCCATATGATGAACATTGAAAGTGTGCTTACTTATGAAGGTACGCATGATGTGCATTTGCTGATTACTGGTATGGATGTTACGGGATTTAATGCATTTAAATAACCCGGTAAAATTTTATCTGCTTATTAAGTTACTTCATTCAACGCATTTCTTGTGCGGATACTTCTGCTTTTTCACTTCAATAAAACACGTTCAACGCTAAAAAATAAGCACTCACCAAATTCTATTATTACATAAAAGAAATGCCAGGCATTTTTATGCTGATGCATACGAACTTAGATTTTAAATCCGCAACCAAAAACAAAGGAAATGACAGACATTGAGAAGTACTACAACGAGGAAATCAAATCGTTTGCAGGACAACCATTTCACCAGTTAACAGAAAAGCAGATAAACTGCATAAAAACCAGCTTTAGTTTTATTTTCTGGAAATGGACAAAACACATGTCAGAAGTAAAAAATGGAGTAAAAAAACGTTTTTCTTTTTAAGACAGGTTTATACTGCGCGATTTACAAAAGGCAGGCGAGATACTATCTACCTGCCTTGTTTTTTATATATGGTATTAATTACTTCATGAAATAATTTTGTAAATCCATTTTTGTAAAATAATTATCAACAGTCTTATTCAATATTCAATCTGAAATCTGCAATTACTAACTTGCCACTGTGAAAATATTTTTAATTGGTTTAATGGGAAGTGGTAAAAGTTATTGGGCTGATAAATTAAGCAGCTTATTAAATATTCCTGCATTTCATTTAGATGATGAAATAGAAAAAGCAGAACAAAAAACCGTTGCAGAAATTTTTTCTGAAAAAGGTGAAGATCATTTCAGGCAAAAAGAAAATGAAGTTTTGAAAAGTTTTTCTGCTAAAGAAAATTTTATACTCTCAACCGGAGGCGGTGCGCCTTGTTTTTATGATAACATGAATTGGATGAACAATAATGGTATAACCATCTGGATTGATGAGCCTGTTGAAATAATTGCAGAAAGATTACAAAAAGAAAAATCGCACCGGCCTTTGATAGCAACTGTTGAAGATAATAACCTGGAATATTTTCTTACACAAATGCGTGAAAAACGCAATTCATTTTACTCGAAAGCAAAATATTATTTAACCGGTAATAACATAACTGAAAAAGATTTTTTGAAAATAATTTCAACACATGAATAAAACTTATTTAATAACCGCTGCAATACTCGGCGCTCTTTCTGTAATACTTGGCGCCTTTGGTGCGCATGGTTTAAAAACAAGAATGAACGCTGAAGCATTTGATATTTTTGAAACCGCTGTTAAGTACCAGTTCTATCATGTATTTGCATTGCTGGCCGTTGCAATTATATCACAGTATATTCCGGGTGGTTTTATTAACTGGAGCGGCAAATGTTTTATTGCAGGCATAATTCTTTTTTGCGGCTCTTTGTACTTGCTTTCTTATTTTAAAATGATGGGTAACCAGCAAATGAACTGGCTTGGCGCTGTTACGCCTTTTGGTGGTTTATGTTTTATTGCAGGCTGGCTTTTGTTGGCAATGGCTGCCATTAATCTTAATAAATCTTGAAGGTTTTAAAACCTTCAAGATTTGGATTTAGAACATGCTGAAATTTTCCATTGCAGAATAATCAAAAGGTACACTGACAAAGATTCCGCCTTTACCAACTTTTGTTGATCCCTTTAACTCAATCAAAACCTGTTTTGATAATAAAGTGGTGAAAGCATTTTTATAAACATTTTTCATATCAACATTCATAGAAGAAGGAATAGCAAACTCGCTGCGTTTGGCAATATGCATCACTGTATCCAGCACATATTTTCCAAGATAATTATGGTTGATGTACACATCGCAGGTTACATTTCTTAAATCAACCCCAAAATTATTCGGATTAAAATATACCAGTTCCAAACTTATCTTACTATTCACCAAACCAATGCTGTCTATCTTTAGATTTTGCATGCCACGGTATTCAAATGATTGAGGCTTGTTGCAGGCAGTGATTAATACTATAAAAGAAAGCAGTAAAACAAATAAACGCATTTTCAAAAGTGAAGAAGCAGGAGAGAAGTATCAAATTTTAAACCCCAAATTTTTATTAATTCGTAAAAAAATATCACGATCCAGAAAAAATTACCTGCCCTGATTATTTACAGCAATCGCTGAATCTAATTATTTTATCAAGGTGTAATTAATGAACAAAGCAATAAATTTTACTATGTTTGAGCCATGAAAAAAATGCTTGTAATATCACTCCTTTTATTAGGTTGCTCAGATCCAAAAATCAAAATTATTCAAAGGCAAAAAGAAATACTTAAAGAGAAGAATGTTATTGATGAAAAATTAAATGCAGCTAAAGACAGCTCGATGCCGTCATCAATGCAATTAAAAGAATGGGATTCTTTATATAACGTCGAAAATGCTTTGAATAGTGAATACGACTCGCTGCAAAAAGAATTGAAAAAATATTAAGCTGCTCTATAACATTCTGCAATCCCGGTGTTTTGCATTATGCTTTATCTAATCGCTTTAAAACCACCTGCCTTCTTTTTTTCCAGGAAGATATTGGTTCAGGTTCATACATATTGTTGCCTTTTTTATCAACCAAACCTGTTGATTTCATTAATGCCTTACTGAGTTTTGATATAGTTGCATTTGCCTTAGGTTTAGATTTCCTGTTATTATAAGCCTGCTGAATATTTTTAACAGCCATATCTATAATATGCAGTTCTTCTTTATACAATTTTTCTTTCCTGTAAATTATCATTAAGCGGTTGTAAGCAAGCGTATCTGCAGGCTCAAGGTTTATTGCCTGCTTATAATTATTTATTGCGGCGTTAACGTCCTTCTCCTGTTCGGCTTGTTTGGCTTTATTCATCAGATCATAATATGTAAGTCGCGCTGCCTGCATACCTGCCAACCTGGTTAATTTTTAAGATAAAAAATTGGAATTTGTACTAATCATCTGGCCGTTTAATGAATATGATTTTATTGGGTTAATCCATCCCGTTTTATCTAAAGATAGTTCTGTATTTATTTCTGTTTGTTATAGATGCTTCCAGCCAGGTATAAAAAAGTTCTTTAAATTTTCAATGTAAATTTACTCATATTCTGAATCTACCTTATCAATATAACACCACATCCAGTTAGAACTGTTTCCTTCAAAATTCTCCTGCACGACTAAGAACTTTTAGATTAGTAATTAAAGGCTGCACAAGTCATGCGCATCTTTTAAATAATTTAAGAAATAGAGTACATTTATACATCATCTGAAAAAAACACCGCAATAAGCCAACCTGTTATGGGCGAAAAGGGACTATATTATCCCGTTGTACGCAGAATAATTACTATTGTTTCTTTATTGGTAATTATAAGTGGCTTTCTGGCCGTTTACTATTTGGTTTACCTGCCGCAGGAGCACGCGTACTACAATTTAAGAACCTTCAGGGTGTTGCATGAAATAGCACAAAATTTTCAGCAGCGTGTTGAAAATTACGGAACGGTTTACAGCAATACGTACATAAGCCAGAAATATAAAGACAAGGGCTTATGCAACCTTGCTGTACTAAAAGATACAAGCCACAAAAAAGATTTTGATGAAGCCTTCCGGCTATCTTTTACCGGCGATGTGAAGCGGAATGATAACTTCCATTCCAGCAAAACCATAAAGCAGGATTCTGTTTTTTATAAAGTAACTAAAATAGGTACAGCGTATAAAAAAACTGATAATAAAAAAGATACCGTAAAAAATAACGCAACTGACTCCTGTGTTTTTAAACAGGGAAGATCTTTGAGTGATATACTTCAGCCGCTGATCTCTATTCATGCTGATGTTTTTGAATCTGTGCTTTTAATAAAACAAACTGCAGATGCAAACAACCGGTATGATTCTATATTATACGAAAGTGAAAAATCAGACATAGCGAATATTAATGCAGATTCCCTTTTTAAAAACAAGAGCATAGAAGAACCGGTTATAACTGACCTTAATATAGAAGGCGTTTCATATAAACTGTTCGTGCTGCCTTTTAAAATGCATGGCGAACCAAAAACTTTTATACTGGCAGGTATTGTGCCTTATGACGCTTATCGCGAACAATCGCAAAACATACCTGTGTACCTGCTTTTATCAGTATGTTTTGTATTGATAATATTGCTTGTTGCATTGCCCTTTCTAAAAATATTTTTCTTAAGTGCCGAAGAGAATATAAAACTCAATGATGTACGGGCCATAATAACAGTAATTTTTGTTGTACCGTTTTTTGTAACGCTGGTAATAGCCGGCATATTAATATCAATGGATACTGATAAGTTCACTAATAAAACTTTAGCATCCCTTCAATATAATGTGCAGAAGAATTTTTATAATGAACTAAAAGATGCTATTCACCAGGCAAAACACTATGACAGTGTTATGAAGGCGCCGTCAGATTTTATAACGGTTGCAGATACTACAGGTAAAACAAAAATTGATTCAGCTATTCTGCGAAAAATAAGTAAGTATGATAGTTTAGTAAACATTAATAACCGTGACTCTTCATCAGGTAAAGACAACCGCTCGCATAGAGATTCTATTGATCTCAAAGACATCTTTTTTTATCCTCAATATTATAAGAACATAACAAGCCTTCATTGGATGGATGCAAATGGAAATGATATTGCTGCCTGGAATTTTAATAAACTTCCTGCAAGTTATTTCAGAGTGGCAGACAGGCCTTACTTCCAGGAAATTAAATACAATAAGGGTTATATTTTAAAAGACTCGATCGCCGGTAATGAAGATAATATAGACACATTCAGCGTACTGCCGGTGCTTTCCCGTCTTACAGGTGAATACATTTTTAATATTGCAATACCCAGTAATACAAAAATTACAAAAGATAAAAAATCAATAGCAGTGGGTGTTTCATCAAAAATGTATTCCGTGTATAATACCATTGTGCCCGCCGGTTTTGCCTTTTGTATTATAGATGAAAAAGGAAATATTGTTTGCCACTCAGATACAGCAAGAAGCCTGCAGGAAAATATATTTGAAGAATGCAGTGATAGTTTTGCCTTACGCAGCATTATTAATCATAAGGATATTACAATGCGGGAAATGAATTTATATGAGCAACCGGTAAAAATGCTTATAAAACCTTTACCTGGATTGCCCTATTACCTTGTTACTTACTACAATAAAAGAGGAAGTTATCTATACATTTTTCACATACTGGCATTTGTGTTTATCTGCGAGGCGGCTTTACTTTTTTTTGTTTCGCTATTCTCTTATTTTATAATGCTGAGTGATAAAAAGAATTCTAAATTATTCTTTACACATTCTACACTTAGCTGGTTAAAGCCATCGCCTGATAAAAAAAATTACTATATTAAAAACTCCATCCAGTTTATTACGTGCTTATTTTTTACCGGCATTATTTGTTTACTCTTTGCCGGTAATGCAGAAGACTATTATTTATACACGCTTAATGCAGGCTTATTGCTTCCGCTGTTTTCAGTTACCAGTTATTATATTACTAAAAATGCAAGAACTTTTTTTCAAAATGAAAAGCCCGGGCGGCATTTTACAAAAGCACAGTATTTAAAGTTTCTTGGTAGCATGCCTAATATTTTAATACTGTATTTTGTATCAATAATCATTTTTATACTGCTTCAAAGTGTTCTTTTTTTTAACAGGCGCTGCGAGCCGCATATTGTATTAGAAACAGCCATACTGGTATTGGTAATATTAATACCATTTATAGTAAGCTTTATTGCAGGCATACATTTAAATAAGAAAATACAGAGAGATCAAAAACCTGGAACAACACCTGCAGAAAAAGATACCGGTTATTTATTTCATTTTATTGTTTCATTACTGCTTGGCGTAACACTAACAAGCATAATACCTTCAATGATTTTTATAAGTTATGCTTTTCGTGAAGAAAAAACATACCAGTTGCAGGCTTTTCAAATTGATCTTGCAAAAAAAATACAGCAAAGAAGAACGGATATAAACCCAAGGTTATGGCAAACAAAACTGAATGTATTTCCGTTAAATGATACACCTAACGTGTTTAATAATGCCGCCAATGAATACGTAAATACATTGAAGTTTGAAAAAAGCAAAGGTATTTACCTGCTTAGAAATGATTCTATTAAACAGCTTGATAGTTATAAACCTGTAGAAAAAAAGATAAACTGCTCACCATTTTACAAAAAGGTTACGCAATACCTTTTTCTGCCGCCGGATCATGACGAATTTTTTGACGGCCTGACTAATGAAAATTATTACTACTGGCAAAATTATTCTCATAACAACAATGATAGTGATGTTTTGGCTTTAACGTATAACAACTACACAGACAACCGGAAGCCGCCTGCATTTTCATTAACGGCTGTATATCCGCATCCGCAGCTTTTTAAAGAGTTTACGTCAACATATATAAGCCTTATTATTCTGCTGGCTTTATTTATGATTGTATTTTATAAGATTATTTATTCTGTTTCCATAAGATTATTTCTTGTAGGTTTTTTCGAAGAGATAAACGGCAAACCCGGAGACAAACCTGATAAAGAATTACAAAAACAAATCTATGCACAGCCAAATCTTATAAAAAACATACAGGACATTCTGGGTACTAAGAGAGATATAAATTTTAAAACAATACGTGATATTGAAGATGAGAAAATAAGCGACAAGGATGATGCAGATGGATTTATATTAGAACTACATTTTGCATTATTGGGCGTATATGAAAATTTATGGAATAGTTGTACAGATACACAAAAATATACGTTGTACGACTTTGCAACAGATGGATTTACCAACTATAAAAAAGTGCTCACTTTACATCAATTGTATAAAGCAGGATTGATTATAAAAGCCCCTGATGGTAACATAACGCTGGTAACAAAAAGCTTCCGCAATTTTCTTATAACCAAAGAAACGTCGAACGAAATAAAAATATTGAACAAACAGGGCAAGAGGGGTTCATGGGGCAGTTTACGCACAGTGTTTTATATTGTATTGATTGCAGTGGCAATATTTATTTTTCTTTCTCAGGAAGAAGCTTCTAAAAGATTAATAACCATTGTTACATCATTGGGCGCTTTATTGCCCGCTATGCTAAAGCTTTTTGATAAGAGCAGCTTACCGGCGTCATCATCTGCTAAAAGCAATGAATAGCGTTTATATTTTCAGCATATATTTTAGGTGTTTGCTATATAAAATCTCCAAAACAATCAGCCTTTTGATTGCTAAAAAAATTTACAGTTTGTTTATAAGTAGGTAACAGCCACGTAACACATATAACCAAATTTTGCAAAACCCGTTCTATGCAAAAACGATCTGTTGAGATTGTAGTAATGAGTGATCTGCATTTAGGCACATACGGTTGCCATGCCCAGGAAATAGTAAATTACCTTAAAAGTATTCAGCCGCAAATACTTATTCTTAATGGTGATGCGATTGATTGCTGGCAGTTTGCCAAACATTATTTTCCGCCTGTACACATGCAGGTTATAAAAGAAATTTTTTCTTTGTTATCAAAAGGCACACAGGTTATTTATATAACAGGCAACCATGATGAAGTATTAAGACGATGGAGCCCGTTGAACATGGGAAAATTTTCACTTACTGATAAAGTAATGCTGGAAATTAACGGCAAAAAAACCTGGATATTTCATGGTGATGTTTTTGATGCCACTACAAAAAGCAGCGCAAAATTGTTAGCAAAACTTGGCGGGCATGGTTATGATTTTTTGATCCTGATTAACCGCTTTATCAACTGGTGTCTTATACTTGCAGGTAAAGAAAAAATGAGCTTTAGTAAAAAGGTAAAGAACAGTGTAAAGAAAGCAGTGAAATGGATCTCAAATTTTGAACAAACAGCAGCGGAGCTTGCAATTGAAAAAGAATATGATTATGTAATATGCGGGCATATTCACCAGCCGCAACATAAAGTAATAGAAAACAAATTTGGAAAAGTAATTTACTTAAACAGCGGCGACTGGATTGAAAACCTTACTGCACTTGAGTTTGAGAATAATGAATGGAAGATGTATCAATATAACAGGAAAGAATTTTCTTCATTAGAAAAAGATACTTCAGATTATATAGTTCCTGAGTTGAATGTTATACCAGATGAAGTGACCATGTTTATAAATTCTCTTAACTTATCCCCGCGCAAAAAAAACAGGAAAAAAATAATTTGATTAGTGAAAATAGTAACCGAAGAATTGTAGTATTTGTAATACAACAGGCTGAGTTATTAAATAATTAGATAATTAAGTTTTTAAGCTTACTTACGTATTGCTGAATAAATTCTTCTTTACGTTTTAACCTGTATTGCATTATAAATCTTGGATGTGGTAAAGGTTTAATTCTTTGAAACCAATTGTGTACTGCATTTAATTTTTGCAGGTATTTTAAATTTTCTCCTTCGCCAATGCAATAACAAACATCAGTTTTTAAACCAAATGCAATTTGCTTATTCATGCAATCAATAATAAATGGCTCAATGCGCTTGAGTAGATCTTTATCATCATAATAATTCAAATTCTTTCCCTGTTTTACAAAACCTAAAGGGCTTACAGCAGAAATATAAAATTTTTTATAAAATGTTGAAACGCCGCCAAAAGCTTCAATCATTTCATAAATAAATACAGAAGACAATTCCTGTTTCTTGTCAAAATTATTTTGAATGCTGCAAATTTTTTCCAAACGAATTGGATCTGTAAATGGAATTCCTGTAACGCCGCCACCAAATCTCCCGGGATTTATTCCTAGTAATAAATGACGCTTATTGTTATCAGCATAATATTTTTCATAGAATGAACTACAGATTTGTTTTACATCTTTGCGCTTATGCGCGTCAAGCACTTCAACGTCTTTTGGTAATTTAAATGGAATCTGCAGGTTGAAAAAAAAGTGGAGGATATTATCGGCAAAATTCATCAAATCAAATAACGAATTTTTCAGGACATTTTATAAATGCACATTATTTCTGCAAAAGCAAGAAAAGAAAAAGGAAAAGTTTATAATTCACCTACAATTTGTGTGCAAGTGATGTCAGTAAGAATCATTCGAAGCTGATCTTTCACTTTTACAATATGCATAACCAGTTTCGATTCTTTGCAGGAATGTAAGAATTCTATAATCTCTGTAAATCGGGGATTCTCACTTCCTTTTACTGCTTTGTGAGACTCGTTTCGTAACTGAAATAAACGCAACAATTTTTTAGTTTCCTGCGGTGTAGATTCAATATAATCTTTTATATCGTGAAAATCTTCCACCAGCTTTCTCAAAAATTTTTGATAATAAATTTTTGATAATTTCTCTAAATTAAGAATGTGCATTGCGGGACTTTTATGTTGTGAATAATGAAGTTTCCGGGTTAAGCAATCCAATTTGTGCAAGTACCAATTGCATAGGAAAGATATATTTTATCTTATTGATAATAATACATTTTTTTCCACATAACAATTTGATAATACAAAACATTTGGCTTCCATTTACTTTTCCCCTTCAAGCCTGGCAAGTTCGCCTTCATCCAAACCATCTCCCGGGTCAGGCGGTGGCGTAAGATCAAGGTCTTTTTCCATATCTTCTTCAGCGGCTTTTTCTGCGGCTTTTGTATTGTTAGAAACTTTTTGCAGCTTCAATATTTCTTCGTCTTGTTGTAATTTTTTATCCATAAGATTTATCTAATAATAATCGTGCCTGATTAATGTGCTTCCAGCCAATTATCGCCAATGCCTAACTCCGCTTCAACAGGAACGTCAAATGGTAATGGTAACGCAGCTTTCATATTGTTTAATATCAATGGTTGTAATATTTCGAGCTCTTCAGGCACTGCATCAAATACCAATTCATCGTGCACCTGCATAATCATTTTACTTTTTAAATTTTCTTTGCACAGCGTATCATGAATTTTTATCATCGCCATCTTTATCATATCGGCAGCCGTGCCTTGTATGGGTGAATTAATCGCATTTCTCTCTGCATAGCCACGTACTGTGAAGTTGCCTGAATTTATATCACGTAGCCAGCGCTTTCTGCCCATTAATGTTTGCACATAACCATGTTCGCGGCAAAAATTTATCATGTTATCCATGTACTTTGTAATGCCGTTAAATTCTTTTTTATAATTGTCAATAATTTCTTTCGCTTCACTTCTGCTGATGCTTAAATTATCTGCCAAACCAAACGCGCCCTGCCCGTAAATAATTCCAAAGTTTACGCTCTTTGCTTTATAGCGCATTTCTTTAGTTACATCTTTTGCATCAACGTTAAAGACCTTTGCTGCAGTTGCTGTATGAATGTCTGCATTGTTGCGAAAAGCTTCACACATATTTTTATCGCCGCTGATAGCTGCTACAATTCTTAATTCAATCTGCGAATAATCTGCGCTGATAATTACATTCCCATTTCGCGGAATAAATGCTTTACGAATTTCTTTACCGCGCTCTGTTCTTATAGGAATGTTTTGCAGGTTTGGATTATTACTAGCCAATCTTCCCGTTACTGCAACCGCCTGCCCATAAGTTGTGTGAACGCGACCTGTTTTTTTGTTGATTAATAAAGGCAGTGCATCAACATACGTTGATTTCAATTTTGTTAATTGGCGATATGCTAAAATATCTGCAACAATCGGATTTGAATGCGCCAGTTTCATCAACACATCTTCTCCGGTTGCATACTGACCGCTTTTTGTTTTTTTAGCTGAAGCAAGATTCAGTTTTTCAAACAACACTTCGCCTAATTGCTTTGGTGAACCAATATTAAATTTTACACCTGCACCAGCATACACAGCTTGCTCAGCCTGGTAGGCTTCGCGTTCCAGTTCTTTTGAATAATTTAATAAGAAGGGTACATCAATCATTACGCCTTCAAATTCCATATCGGTCAACACTTTCACTAAAGGATTTTCTACTTCATAAAAAACTTTTTCCACATCTTTTGTTTTTAATAAAGGATGTAATGAATGCTTTAACTGTAATGTTATATCTGCATCTTCAGCGGCATAATCAACCAGCTTTGCAACTTCAACATCACGCATGGTACCTTGTCCTTTGCCTTTCTTGCCAATCAATTCTTCAATGTGAACAGGTTCATAATTTAAAAATTGTGCGCTTAGCAAATCCATACTGCGCTTGCCATCCGGATCAACTACATAATGTGCAAGCATTGTATCATATACTGCACCTTTTATTTCACGGTTATACCATTTCAATACAAGCAGATCATATTTTATATTATGACCGATCCATGTTAAGTCAGGGTTTTCAAACAAAGGTTTTAAAAGTTCAAGCAAATTACAGGTTGCTTCATATTCATGACTACAGGTAACAAAATAAGCTTCGCCTGGTTTATATGAAAAACTCATTCCAACCAACTCCGCCTCGTTTGCATCAATGCCTGTTGTTTCTGTATCAAAACAAATTTCTGTTTGCTGCATTAATGTATCAACAAGATTTTTGATCTTTTCTTCATCATCAACTAAAACATATTTATGCTCAACGTTGTTTATATTTTTTGAAGCGTTTAAACCAGATAGATCTGTTTCGTTGTCTTCTTCCTTTTCAATTGCTGTTCTTATTGCAGCACTTTCAATAGCATTGCCAAACAGATCTGTCTGCACACCAACAGGTGCTGTTCCAAACACATTAAAATCATCACCCAAAATCCTTTTACCCAATGTTTTAAATTCAAGCTCAGCAAACACTTCAATCAGTGCAGGTTTATTCCATTCTTTCAAACAAAAATTTTCTTCATGAAACTGTACGGGAACGCTGGTAATAATGGTTGCAAGTTTCTTACTCATGATTGCGGATTCTTTTCCATCAACAATCTTCTTTCCTAAAGCACCTTTAATATTTTCCGCATTGGCAACCACATTTTCAACATTACCATATTCTTTTAAAAGTTTGGCTGCGGTTTTTTCACCCACACCGGCAATACCAGGAATATTATCAACAGCATCACCCATCAAACCTAAAATATCAATTACCTGGTCAACAGTTTGTATATCCCATTTTGCACAAACTTCTGCCGGTCCCATAATTTCAATGCTTCCACCCTGGTAACCCGGCTTATAAATTTTCACACCATCACGCACCAATTGTCCGTAATCTTTATCCGGTGTAACCATGTATACATCGTAACCCGCATCATGCGCCTGCCATGCCAATGTGCCAATTACGTCATCGGCTTCATATCCTTCCACACCAATGCATGGAATATTAAAGCCTTCAATAATTTTTTTTATATCAGGAATAGCTTCCATCAGATCTTCCGGCGTTTCCTGGCGGTTGGCTTTATAGTCAGCAAAATCTGTGTGGCGTTCTGTTTTTCCTTCCACATCAAAACATACAGCAAGATGCGTAGGCTTTTCTTTGTTGATAAGGTCAATTAATGTATTCGTAAAACCAAATTGTGCATTGGTATTTTTTCCTTTTGATGTAATACGCGGATTACGTATGAGCGCATAATAAG
>Ga0206952_10010_pt1 | contig 62426 bp, 48 predicted proteins | sample Alteio_BWOrgHeat_39_FD_152966 | JGI IMG/M metagenome (GOLD analysis project Ga0206952, IMG submission 152966) | Enriched cells from forest soil in Barre Woods Harvard Forest LTER site, Petersham, Massachusetts, United States -... | ecosystem: Environmental > Terrestrial > Soil > Temperate forest >... | reverse complement strand
GGAACGCCGGCGGCGCGAAGAAATTCGGGGCAACCGGGCTGCGCATAGGTGCCGCCGCCGAGAGCGAGCACGGTGCTTTCCTTGAGCTCGGCGGCGCGGCCGAGTGCGGCGCGAAGCTGGTCGGCTTCGATCGTTCGAAAGGCGGGCTCGCCGAAGCGTTCGAACATTTCGGGGATGGTCAGACCCGCAGCTTGTTCGATGCGTTCGTCGAGATCCACGAAGCGCCAGGCGAGCTGGCGGGCGAGTAGAGTGCCAACAGTGGTCTTGCCGGAACCCATGAATCCGGCGAGACAAAGAATCGGGACGCGAGCCTGCGGCCCGCGCGAAGAAGGAGTTGTTACCACGAGATTGGGGCGCGAAAACCTAATCGCGCTTCAGAATGCGAATTGTACCACTGTAGGAAGAGAGTTCGACTTTTGCGAGGCCCTGGCCGAAGGTGCCGAAGAAGCCCTTGGTGAACTTGGAAGCAATGTGCTTGACGCCGTGGGAATCGGGCCTCAAGAAAGCCGCGGCCTGATTGTCCACGATGCCCATGGTGGTCTGGGCTTTCAGATCGAAGGAATCGTTGCCGGAAAAGCGAACTTCGACGAGGCCTTTGCCGCTCTTCATGGTGTACAGACCGGTGCGAACGAAATCGCCGTCGAAGAGGATGTTTCCGGTAGTCGTCAACAGATTGACATTGGTCAAGCCGGGCTGAAGAATTTGCGCGTTGCCACTGATGGAGCTGAACTCCAGCTTGCCGGCGCACTGCGTACAGACCAAGGAGCCGCCGGTGGTACGGACGATGATGTAGCCGGAGACCTCCTTGAGGTGGACATCGCCGGCGACACTTTCGAGCTTCATGTCGCCCATGACCTGTTCGACATAAATGAGGCCGGTCTGGGTGGTCAGTTGGAGCTCGGTTTCTTCCGGCACCGTGAGTTGTAGGTTGGTTTCCAGTTCCAGAGGTTGAGCGGAACCGTCAACGATGCTGGAGGTGACGTCAATGCGATCGCCGGCTTGCTCGATGTCCACGGCGACTTTGTCGGAAGAGCGCGTTCCAGTGATCACGACCTCTGGATTTTTCCAGGACTTTACTTCAATGCGGCCGTTGGCGACGTTATGAATGGCGACAACGGGGCGGCCGTGTACGGGAAAATGTTTTTCGATGTGTTGTCCCGCGGCTATGGCGGCAGCGGGCCAAAGGAAAAGACCGGCGCAAAGCAACGGCATGAAGCTCGCGTTCACATGTGAGCTTGACCGTGCCGGGGACAGCTTATTCGCTCGGATACCCATGTTAGTTAACGCTCCCACCACGATCCATCATCGTGGACAGTAATTCCGCTTTTTGCTGGTAGGCATTGGCCAAATATTCGCGGGCCAAGTCATCCTGCGGCTCTTCTTTGACGCGGCGCTCGCAGTCGGCAATAAAATCGTCAACGGTTTGCAGATTGTCCCGCAGGGAGGCATCCACGGGGGAAGTGCTGGCAAGAATCATGCCGCGCGCCACGGGCTCTTGATCGTTGAGGGTCGTACGCGTGGCGGAGAAGTCATTCAGCGCCACTACCGAAGGTTGCAGCGAAGACGGCTCATTCACGCGATTGTCGTTGGTAATTTGCAGAACGGCGGCCGCGGCGATCAACACGCCCACGGTAGCGGTAGCCAAGGCGCGGCTGTGGAACAGATCACTGAAACCATGCCACCAGGAAGCGCGCTCGATAGCGGGCTCAAAGGGCGGCGCAAGAACGGGTTCCTTGATAATTCCTTCGGCCTCGAGTTGTGCGCGGAGAGAAATCCAGACGCGCTCGGGAGGCGCAATTTCCGAAGGCATCTTGCGAGCAACATCCACGATGGCGGTCAAGTCCGCAAGGAAGTTGCGGCACTCGCGGCACTCGGAAAGATGCGCGCTGACCTCCGCCGGAAGCGGGGCCAAACCTTCCTGTTCGACTACAACTTCCACGTCCCTACACAACATGGCCATCACTCCAAGAGGCCGGCCGCTGGACGGCCGTCCCGCTCGACTTCACACCGACCTGACCGGCGCATTTCTCCGTCCACGCCGCGAAGTCGCTTCCACACCCCGAACAAGTTACACCTATTGTAGCTCAGTCGTCGTGCGCCGTCTGGGCTTTCGCCGCATGCCGTACCTGCCGGGCTTGTTCGCGAACCTCTTCCTGAAGAAGTTCGCGCAGACGCGTACGCGCTTTATGCAACTGCGACTTCGAATTTCCCACCGAACATCCCATGATGTCCGCAATCTCGTTGTGCTCGTAGCCCTGAACATCGTGGAGCACAAAGACGGTGCGATACCCGGGCGGAAGCTTTTCGACGGAACGTTCCAGATTGACCCGGTCCACCGCGCCGCTCAGGCGCAAATCGGGAGCGCCAATGTCTTTCCTTGGGCCGCCTGTTTCTTCGTCGGGCTCCGTCGTTTCTTCCAGAGAGGCCACCGGAAGCGTCTTCTTCCGCAAGCGCATAAGCACTACGTTGACCGTCATCCGGTGCAACCAGGTGGAAAAAGCCGACTCGCCCCGGAACGTCCCGATTTTGCGGAAGAGCTGCAGGAACGCTTCCTGCATGAGATCTTCCGCGTCCGAAGGGTTATTCACCATGCGCAGGCACAAGGCGTAAACGCGGCGGCCATGGAGTTGATACAAGAACTCAAAGGCCGCGGCATCCCCAGCTTGCGCCAGACGTATAGCATCCGCTTCAGTCACCGGTTTGGTAGACCGAGGAGAAGTCGCTGCATTGGAATCGCCTGGTCGGTTTCGAGCCAACGGTCCAATAGCGGCGCATCCACCACTTCGGATGCACCGTATACCCCCTTGAGTTGTCCTGGCCGAAGCGCGCATGTCTAAAAGAGACACCCCCCAAAAGGGGGATTATTCCCGGAGGAGTAGTCCGGGGACACGGGTGCTAGCCGGAGAGACTATTGTCCCGCGATTGGGGCCATCCGTCTATGGCGGAGCAGACGCTGGCGGGCCGGGACATCCGTCTTGTGAGGCTCGGAATGATCGCAGACGGTTTTGCGAAAGGCCGTCAACTGGTCTGCCGGGAGGACAATCAAGAAGGATTTGAACAAAACCACGGTTTCCCGGAGGCAGGTATTGAGGTCGAAGTGATTCGAATCGACCTCCTCCCACGTACTTCCCGAGTTTGCCGCCGCCTCCTCGGCAAGATCCAGGGCTGCGTCGCGGAAATCCTTGCCAAGATCTTCGACCATCTCTTCCAGAGTGCTGACCTTGTGGAGAAATTGGAAGCGGTGGGAGAACAGGACACGATTCAGGAGGCCACTCATGCGCGCGGCGTGGCGGCCTCTCTGACCGCGGAAATTCGCGGGATCGAGGGGAGCGGCGTTTGGAATGGTGCCGTAATGCCTGGCGTGTTCGGAAAGGGCGCGGAGAAGGGCGGCAAGCGGTTCGGTCAGCAGCGGGCACAACTCCGAGGAAACGGCGACGGCCTTGAGGGATTTACTCAATTGACCGTCGCGCCGGAGACTGATGGCCTCATCGAGCACGACGCTCCACATGGTGTAGGTGGACTCGAGCTCCTGGGTGTTCCTATGGAAAAACTTTTCTTTCTCATCCGGCAACCAGGCAAACCAGTCGTCTCTGACCGATATGCCGCGGGCTGGGAAGGAGCGGGCGCGGTCTTTCACGGGAGATCTCCGTAAGGGGCAGCGGGGGGAGTATATCAAAAAACGATTTTTGCGAAGTGGTGGAAATTTCCTTCCCGGCGGAAAGAGTATCCAGTTGAGCTGGCGTTATATAACCGCTCGTTAGGTTAGCGCCTCTTTACTGTAACTATCCGTAAATTTGGCCGCCTTGCAATGAGGGGGCATTTGTCGAGGAAGAGGACGGTCTCCGGAGCAATGGGAGCGGGGCGCCGAGCGCGCCGGGGCAAGATTCCCATCCTTATATATAATCCAGGTCCCGCGAGCTACCAGGTGTGTCGAAAAAACTCCGGGTGATGCAAGAGCGTTTACGGGAGCCGGCATGAAGCAGGATTCTACACAAGGGGTGTTCTCGCCTAAGAGTGATTCGAATTCAGGGCAGCGGGATTTGGCCGGGAGCCGGGACTCGCTCTTTTCCGGGAGCATGAGCGTCGCTTGGCTGCTCGCGGGGGCGGCTGTTTTGCTGCAGGTGGCTACGAACGGGCGCTATGGGTATTTCCGTGACGAGCTTTATTTTATAGAGGCCAGCAAGCATTTGGACTGGGGCTATGTGGACTTTGCGCCGCTGGTGGCGTGGCTGGCGCGAGGGACCATCGCGCTGCTGGGCGATTCGCTCCATGCCATCCGCGTCCTGCCCGCGTTGGCGCAGGGCGCGGAGATCGTGCTGACCGGGCTGCTTGTGAGGGAGTTCGGCGGGAAGCGATTCGCGGTGTTTCTGGCTTGCGTTTCGGTGTTTGCGGCGCCGGTGATTCTGGGGAATGCGACGCGGCTCTCGATGAATCCGTTCGAGCCTCTCTTCTGGATGGGTTGTGTCTACTTTCTTTTGCGAGCCATCAACAGCGATCAACCCAGGCTGCTTGTGTGGTGCGGCGTACTGCTGGGCCTGGGACTGGAAAACAAGCATTCCACGGCTTTTTTTCTGGTGAGCCTTGTTGTGGGACTGCTGGTCACTTCCGAGCGGCGGATATTGTTCACGAAGTGGTTCTGGATTGCGGCGGGGGTGGCGGCGCTGCTTTTCCTTCCCAATTTGATCTGGCAGATTCAACATCATTTTCCGACGCTGGAGGCTTTGCGGAACGTGAAGGCAACCCATAAGAACATTGAGTTGCCGCCGGTGACGTTTTTTCGACAGCAGATTCGAATGCTCAACCCGACCAGCGCGCTTGTTTGGATTGCGGGGCTGGGCTACTTGCTGTTTCATGGCGAAGGCAAACGGTATCGGAGTTTGGGAGTGACGTATCTTGTGTTTCTGGCGGTGATGATGGCCCTGAAGGGGAAGGACTATTATCTGGCGCCGATCTACCCGATGTTGTACGCGGCGGGTGGGGTGTTTTGGGAAAGGCAGACGGAGGCGCGCGCGCGGCTGCGTTGGGTGCGGGTGGCGATTCCGGTACTGGTGGTGGCGATCGGCGCGATTGCCCTACCACTGACGGTTCCCATTTTGCCGGTGGAGAAAATTGTTCCTTATATGGAGGCGCTGGGGATCAAGATGACACGGACGGAGGTGCAGGACCACGGGCTGCTGCCGCAGCATTTCGGGGATGAGTTTGGCTGGCCGGAGATGGTGGCGGCGATGGCGCAGGTGTATGACGCGCTGCCGGCGGAGCAGCGGGCCAAGACGGGGATCCTGGCCGGAACGTACGGCGATGCGGGGGCCATTGATTTTTTTGGGCCGCTGCTGGGGCTGCCGAAGTCCATCAGCGGGCACCAGAATTATTATCTTTGGGGGCCGAGGGAGTACACCGGGGAGAGCTTGATTTTTTTGCACTACGACTTGGAGGATGTGCAGAAGTGGTGCGAGAGCGTGCAGGAGGGGCCGAAGCTGGAACCTTATTATGGGATGGCGGAGGAGCATTACACGATTCTGGTTTGCACGGGGCTGAAGAAGCCGCTGGCGGAGGTGTGGCCGCGGTTCAAGGTTTGGAATTGAGGCGAAATGTGCCGGTTTGCGGGCAACTCTCGAGCACAAATAGCCGCCGCGAATGTCTGCTACTTCCTCAGTTTCCGATGGCTGCGTTTATTTAGGAGTTTGGACTCACTTCGAGGCTTGACTCGCTTTCGACCATTGCGATGCACAGTTCGAGGCGGGATTATAAAATGGATTGTACGTAGACCCTTCTAGATTGAAAACCATTGAGTCAGTTTCGGGATTGGGCTCCTTCGCGTAAGTCATCACCTCACAGCTCCAGTTGCGATAGGTCTTGAATTTCTTGCAATCTGGCAAGCAGCCCGGGACATAATCAACGAGAGTGAAAATCACGACCATATCCGGTTGGGATTCAACTAATCGGGCGCCCGAAAATTGTTTTTGAAACGCCGTAGCCACATGGTCGCGCAGAGAAGGGTCATCACCCATTGGACGACCCTCGATTGAGGAGCTCGCCAAAATCTGAATCGTTTGAGGTTTAAAGGTTCCACGCCGCGGACCCAAATTCGTTCTCACTTCTTGTGTTGTACACCCTGCCGCGCCGATGACCACTAGTAAGTACAAAATGCTTCTCTTGGTCCGCTGAGTCGCATTCTGGACTTTGAGCAAGGACGTCATAATAGATTGTGTTTTATCACAGTTTTTGCCTAAGTCCTGGTTAGTCGCATAGTCAGAAACTTGGCCGCTGCCGCATGGCTTGATTCCTTGCTCAAGCGGCGGGCGCGCCGCTATACTCGGAACCCATCACTTCTGAAAGGAATTTTCCGTTGCAATTTGAGCCACGCGACCAGTTTGAGCAGCGCCAGAAAAAACTCGAGCAGATCCAGGCGCTGGGGTACGAGGCGTATCCGCGGGAGTTTCGCTGGACGGAGACGGCCGCGGCGCTGGCGGAGAAGTACGGGCAGGCGACGGGCGCGGAGCTGGAAGCGAACAAGCGCGAAGTGCGCGTGGCGGGGCGCATCGTTTCCTACCGGTTGATGGGGAAGGCGGGGTTTGCGCACCTGCAAGGGTCGGGGAAGCGGATCCAGATTTATGTGCGGAAGGATGTCGTTGGCGAAAAGGGATTTCAACTTTTTCACCTGCTGGACCTGGGCGATTCGATTGGGGTGCGCGGGCACTTGTTTCGAACGAAGACCAATGAGCTTTCGATCTGGGTGGAGGAGTTGTTTTTTCTTTCGAAAGCGCTGCTGCCGCTGCCGGAGAAGTGGCACGGGCTTACGGACGTGGAGCTGCGCTACCGGCAGCGCTATCTGGACTTGATCGCGAATGAAAAATCGCGCGAGGTGTTTGTAACGCGCACGCGGATTATTCAGGAATTGCGGCGGTTTTTCGACGCGCGGGGCTACATCGAAGTGGAAACGCCGATGATGCACCCGATCGCGGGCGGAGCCACGGCGCGGCCGTTCACCACGCATCACAACACGCTGGACATTACTTTGTATTTGAGGATTGCGCCGGAGCTTTATTTGAAGAGGCTAACGGTCGGGGGATTCGACCGGGTGTACGAGATCAACCGGAATTTCCGCAATGAAGGGATTTCCACGCAGCATAATCCGGAATTCACGATGCTGGAATTTTACGAGGCGTACAGCAATTACCGCGACTTGATGGATATGAACGAGCAGCTGTTTGCGCTGGTGGCGAAGAATATTACCGGCTCGACGACGGTGAAGTACGGCGAAGTGGAATTGGATTTTTCGAAAATGCAGCGGCTGACGATGCGCGAAGCGATTGTGAAGTATTGGCCGGCGGAGGCGGGGGAAGCTCCGGCGCTGGCTGATTTCGCGCGGCCTGGCGGGGCGCAGGAAGCGACGAATCGGTACAACGCTTGGGCGAAGCGGACTGGCGCGCCTTACGCGGCGGCGAAGGGCACGCTGGCAGATGGCGAATGGACGGGGCTGCTGTTTGAGACGATGGCGGAAGACAAGCTGGTCCAGCCAACGATTCTGTACGATTTTCCGACGGAGATTTCGCCGCTTTCGAAGCAGAAGCCGGAGGATCCGACACTGACGGAACGATTCGAAATTTACGTGGCGGGGATGGAAGTGGCGAATGGATTTTCAGAGCTGAACGATCCCGGCGAGCAGGAGCGGCGCTTCCTGGCGCAGATTGCGCAAGGCGGCGAGGAAGTGCCGAAGCAGCTCGACGTGGATTACATTCGCGCGCTCTGCCATGGGATGCCGCCGACGGCGGGCGAAGGCATCGGGATTGACCGGCTGACGATGCTGCTGACGGATTCGGCGTCGATTCGCGATGTGATTCTGTTTCCGCTGCTGCGTCCCGAAGCGGGCGGGGAATCATCTTCCACTACCGAAGCGCACGGCGCGTAAGGCTTCTTGATCTAGCGGTGATCCGGAAGACGGGAGGACGCTGCCTTTTCCAAATGATAAGCTGTTGCGCATGCGAAGAGCGCACTTCTGGGCGGCTGCTGCTGTGACGATGCTCTTCCTATACTACGAAATCTATCGCTGGGTTCCGCTGCGCCGATGGAATTGGCAATTTGCTTGGCCAGTCCACAACGACCAATTCTATCCTGATATTGTTATTGGTTTTCTCTTGATGTGGATCGCCTGGTCTTTTGCGCGAAGGCATCGTATCTCAATGTGGGCCGGGACTTCCTTGTTGGCGGTATGGACGTTCGTCCATTTGTTCGACTGGTGGATTCCACATGCGAAGAGCGCCCCGCAAAATCTGGGGCGCTATAGCTTTTACAGTCAGCGCACTCAAATTCTTCCTGTAATCGGTAACCACTATCCCCCCGACGCGGGCCATGCCATCTTGGATTTTCTTCTTTTCCCTGCTTTTGCGCTGGCTTTGACGGCTGCCATCGCGAATCTTCGCGCCGGTCGACCTTCTCCCCATGCGATTTGAATGGTTTGTTGCGCGGCGGTACCTGCGATCGCCTTACCGGCCGGCGGTGCTGCGGCTGGTGACGCTGTTCTCCGTGGTGGGAGTGGCGGCAGGCGTGGCGACGCTGGTGATCGCGCTTTCGATGAACACGGGATTTCGCGAGACGCTGCAGGAGCGGCTGCTGGGAGTGACGGCGCATGTTTCGCTGACGCGGCCGGGGTCCAGGGGAATCAGCAACTACGAGGAACTGGCGAAGAAACTAGCGGCGATACCGGGGACGAAATCGGTGACGCCGGCGGTTTATCAGACGGTGCTGCTGTCATTCGCGGGGCAAGCGCGCGGAGTGGTGACGAAAGGGATTGATCCGGAGCGCGAGCGCGCCAGCGATGAAGCGTTGCAGCGAATTGTGGCGGGGCGGCTGGATTTTTCGGCGGATGCGGATGGCATTGACGCTCTGGTGGTCGGGAAGCAACTGGCGGACGAATGGAAGCTTTCGCCGGGGGATTACGTGACGCTGACGAGCCCGCAGGGGCGGCTGACGCCGTTTGGATTGGTGCCGCGGACGAGGAGATTTCGCGTGGCGGGCGTGTTCGATTCGGGGTTTTACGATTACGACGAGAATTGGTGCTTTGTGACACTTGCGGCGGCGCAAGGACTTTCCGGCGCCGGAGACGTAGTGAACGTACTGGAGTTTCGATTGAATCAGCCGGAGCGAGCGGGTGAGATTGCGGACGAGGTGCAGAAAGCGGCGGGGCCGGGATTTGCGGCGGCGACGTGGATGGAAGAGAACCGCGCGCTGTTCCGGGCGCTAAGGCTGGAGAAACTGGTGACGGCGATTTTCATTGGGTTGATTACGTTTGTGGCGGGGCTCAATATTTTGGTGGTGCTTTCGATGACGGTGACGGACAAGGCGAGGGACATTGCCGTACTGGTGTCCATGGGAGCGCGGCGGGAGCAGATTCGAACGATTTTTTTGTGGCAGGGAATCGCGATTGGGGCGACGGGAACGATTGCGGGGCTAGTGCTTGGATATGCGTTCGCGGTGGTGGCGGGGAGTTACCATTTGATTCCGCTTGATCCACAGGTATATGCGGTGCCGTATGTGCCGTTTCACCCGAGCGTGATGGATGGAGTGTGGATTACGGTGGTGGCGATGATGATCTCGGTTGGCGCGACGATATTGCCGGCGCGGGCGGCGTCGCGGCTGTTGCCGGTGGAGATTCTGCGGTATGAGTAGAGGGCGGAACCCGTGTCAAGAATCGGCGATTCTGGGGATGGAATGGCGCGCCGTTTGCTCCTACTTTAGTGGAAGGGTAGGCGGGTTGCGCCGGGAAGAGACGCGGAATCCCGGTGCGGCCAGGAACCACTGCAAGCTGTTGAAAATAGAAAGATTAGGAGAGGTGGAAGTTACCCAAGAATTGCCCTCTTTTCGGCAGGCGAGCGGACAGCCAAAAATGGGAAACAGTTTGCTTTCTCTGAGCCACGGCTGTTGAGGCGGCAAAGATACAGGAACGGGCAAAGAAGCATCTAAGTAAGGTAGAGGACGAGGAAGAGCAAGAGAATTCAGAGGAGAAACCGAATCACGGAATGACGCCCCAAGCCCAGGACGCGAAGCAAACTGCCGCGGGCGATTTGCGGACCGCGAGCGTCGTGCTGGAAACGCGCGGGCTGAAGAAAACGTACGGGAGCGGCGAGAAGCTTCTTTCGGTTTTGGTGGATGCGAATCTGATTTTGCGGCAAGGAGAGATGGTGGCGATCGTGGCGCCATCAGGAGCCGGCAAAAGCACTCTTCTACATCTGCTGGCCGCGCTAGACACACCAACGAGCGGTACAGTATACTTCGCTTCGAAAGCCATTGAATCGATTAACGAACGGGCGCTGGCGGAATTCCGGAATCGTGCCGTGGGATTTTTGTGGCAACGGCACCAGTTGCTGCCCGATTTTACGGCTGCGGAAAACGTAGCCATGCCGCTGCTGTTGCGCGGCGACGATTTTACTTCTGCGCTGGGGATGGCGCGGAAGTGGCTGGCGGAGGTGGGCTTGGAAAACCGAGCCGATCACCGCGCAGGGGAACTCTCCGGAGGGGAACAGCAGCGCGTGGCGATTGCCCGGGCGCTCGTCACTGGGCCGAGCGTGCTGCTGGCAGATGAACCTACCGGAGATTTGGACGAGCAGAATGCTTGGGCCGTGTTCGAGTTGCTGGAGCGGCTGCACCGCACGCACAAATTGACGTCGCTGATCGCGACGCACAATCTGGCGCTCGCTGCGCGGTGTGACCGCATTCTGGGATTGGAACATGGCGTTCTGCGGACTCGCGAGGCTGCGGCTGTCGCGAGCGGGGCCCCCGGGGGAGAAGCGAGCTAACGTGTTCGAACGTTATACGGAAAAGGCGCGACGCGTCATATTTTTTGCGAGGTACGAAGCCAGCCAATACGGCAGCCCGTACATCGAGACGGAGCATTTGCTGCTCGGCTTGATGCGCGAGGACAAGGCGCTGGCGAACCGCTTCCTGCGGCAGCAGGGTTCCATCGAGTCCATCCGCAAAGAGATTGAGGCGCGCATCACCATCCGCGAGCGCATCTCCACGTCGGTGGAAGTGCCGCTGAGCGCGGAATGCAAGCGCATCCTTAATATGGCGGCGGAAGAGGCAGAGCGGCTCGGGCACAAGCACGTGGGGACGGAACATTTGCTGCTCGGCATCCTGCGCGAGGAAAAATGCTTTGGCTCGGAAATTTTGATGGAGCGCGGGCTGCGGCTTTCCACACTGCGGGAAGAATTGGCGCGCACGTCGGGTGAGAAGACGGCAGCGGCGCGGCCGAAAGAAACTTCCTTACTCGCGGAATTCAGCCGGGACCTGACACAGGCGGCTTCGGAAGGATCGCTCGATCCGCTGGTGGGACGCGAAGGGGAAGTGGAACGCGTCATTCAGATTTTGTGCCGGCGGACGAAGAACAATCCGGTTCTCATTGGGGAGCCGGGCGTCGGCAAGACGGCCATTGTAGAAGGCCTGGCACAACGCATTGCGGATGGGGATGTTCCGCCGTTTCTTGCGGACAAACGAATTCTTTCTCTCGACCTTTCCTTGATCGTCGCGGGCACGAAATACCGCGGGCAATTTGAAGAGCGGCTGAAGACCATCATGAAGGAGCTGATGGAGAGCCAGAACTCCATCATCTTTATTGATGAGCTGCACACGCTGGTAGGCGCGGGCTCCGCGGAAGGCTCGCTGGATGCCGCGAATATATTGAAGCCGGCGCTGTCGCGCGGGGAAATCCAGTGCATCGGCGCAACGACGCCTGGCGAATACCGGAAGTCAGTGGAAAAGGATCGCTCGCTGGAGCGGCGCTTCCAGGCTGTGAAGGTTCCGGCTCCAAACGAAGAGGAAGCCGTTCAGGTCATCAGCGGGGTGCGCGAACGCTACGAGAAATTCCACGCCGTAAGCTACACCGATGAAGCGCTGCGCTATTCCGTCTATCTTTCGAACCGCTACATTCCGGATCGCTTCCTTCCAGACAAAGCCATTGATCTGATTGATGAAGCCGGGGCGCGCGTGAAGCTGCGGCAAGCCACGGTTCCCGAAGAAGTCGGGGAAGTGCAGAAGCGCGTCAAGTTCATCACTCACCGGATGGAAACGGCCATCGCCAATCACGAATTCGAGAAGGCGCGTTTCTATTCCGAAGAAGAGCGCAAGGAAAAGGAAAATCTGCGCGGACTGCGCGAGCGCTACAAGCTGGACGACGCTTCGACGGGCATCGTAACGCGGGAAGATATCGAAGAAGTGGTTTCGCGCTGGACAGGTATCGGCGTCACCTCCATCAAAGAAGACGAGCAACAGAAACTGTTGCGCATCGAGCCGGAACTGCACAAGCGCGTCATCAGCCAGGACAAAGCGATTACGGCGCTGGCACGCGCCATTCGCCGCAGCCGCGCGGGGCTGAAATCGCCTTTGCGTCCGGTGGGCTGCTTCTTCTTCCTGGGGCCGACGGGCGTGGGCAAGACGGAAGTCGCGCGGCGCCTGGCGGAATTCCTGTTTGGGTCGGAGAAGTCGCTGGTGCGTTTCGACATGTCGGAGTTCATGGAAAAGCACTCCGTATCGAAACTCATCGGGGCGCCTCCAGGGTACGTGGGCTATGAAGAAGGCGGGCAGTTGACGGAGCGCGTTCGCCGGACGCCTTACTCGGTGATCCTGCTGGATGAAATCGAGAAGGCGCATCCGGACGTCTTCAATATATTGTTACAGGTATTCGAAGACGGGCAGTTGACGGACGGGCTCGGCAATACCGTGGATTTCCGGAACACCATCATCATCATGACTTCGAACCTCGGCGCGCGGCATTTGCAGAAGCGCACCTCCATGGGTTTCCAGTCCGGCACGGATGAGGCCGGCCAGAAGAGCATGGAAGAGATGGTGATGAACGAAGTAAAGCGGGCGTTCAATCCGGAGTTTCTGAACCGGCTGGACGAAGTGATTATCTTCAATCCGCTCGGCGATGAAGACCTGCTTCGCATCATTGATTTGCTGGTAGGCCAGCTGAACGACACGCTGATTCACCGGCAGGTCCAGGTCGTCCTCTCCCCGGAAGCACGGCAGTGGATACTCGAGAAAACGTGCGCGGACCGCAGTTATGGGGCTCGTCCGCTACGCAGGGCTTTGCAGAAGTACGTCGAAGACCCGCTCTCCGAGGCGCTGATTCAGGGTGGAATCCAAAGGCCGGCGACACTCCAGATTTATGTCGCAGGGGAAGGCCTGTCGTTCCGTCCCGTCGGTGAGGCAACCCCGGTCGTCCACTAGCGAATCTGACACAACGCAAGAGGGACTCCGACCGGGTCGGGGTTCACGCACGGCCGGCCCACACCGGGTCCGGCGGGAGAAAAACATCTTGAGTTCGGGGGGCGCGGCCTTGACCACCTCAATGGCCGCTCAAAGAAAAGTCTGTTCGCCGTTTGGGTTTTTAGCGGCCCGGATGACGCGAATTTTCGCGGTGGCATTGCTGTTTTCGATTGCTTCGCCCGGAGCGAGGCCGCAAGACCCGCAATCGGATTCCACTTCGAAGTCGCGCTCCTATCTCTTCTCCGCATCCGTCGATTTGATCACCGGGAAGGAATCCATCGAGGACCGCTCAGCCGCGGACCAGCAGGCCGCGGCAGCGCAGCAGTACGTGATAGATCGCATTGATTTTGTCGGCAACCGCCGGGTGCGCAGCGACACGCTGAAGGCCCGCATCTTCAGCCGCGAGGGCGACCCGTATAACGAAGAAACGCTGCGGCGCGATTTTCAGGCCTTGTGGAACACGCAATTCTTCGAGGACGTGAAACTTCGCGTCGAGGATTCGCCGAAGCGCCCGAACGGCAAGATCATCATTTTCGACGTGAAGGAACGCCCGCAGATCCGCCGAATCCGCTACGACGGGAATCATTCCGTATCCGAATCGGACATTCTCGATCGCTTCAAGGAACGAAAGGTCGGGTTGAGCGTCGAGAGCCAGTTCGATCCCACAAAAATCAGGAAGGCGGAAGTGGTATTGAAAGAACTTCTCGGCGAACACGGCCGGCAGTTCGCGAAAGTGACGCCGCAGTACGAGCGCATCGCGTCGAGCAACGCGGTGATTCTCGTATTCAAGATTGATGAAGGGCCGAAGGTCAAGGTCGGGCACATCAAGTTCACGGGAAATCACGCGTTCAGCGACCGGAAGTTGATCCGCGCTATGCGCCACGACCGGCCGTACGGGATCCCTCTGTATTTCTGGGATATCCCGGTACTGTCGAAAACGTATGACCGGGAAAAACTGAACGAGGATCTGGAGGTCGGCGTACGCGGGCTGTATCGCGACAACGGATACTTCAAAGTTTCGGTGGGCGATCCCATCCTCGAAAACATCGACACCGAAAGCTATAAGCTGGGTGTTCCTCTCACGGGACGCAGCCACGGCAAGGCCGTCAACATCACCATCCCCATCGAAGAGGGCGACCGCTACCACATGGGGACGCTGAGAATCGTGAGCGCCGATCCGGACAAGGCGCTGACCTTGAAGGTTGAAGCCTTGAAGGGATTTTTTCCGTTGAAGCCAGGCGATATTTTCTCGACCGAAAAGGTACGCAAGGCCCTGGAGAATTACGGAAAGGCTTACGGCGAATACGGTTTCATTGACTTCACACCGGAACCGGAGACGGAAATCGACGAAGAGAAAAAAATCATTAACATGACGCTGAAGTTCGACGAGCAAAAGCAATACTACGTGAGGCGCATTGATTTCAGCGGGAACACCACCACGCGCGACAAGGTCATCCGGCGCGAACTGCTCATTGATGAAGGCCAGCTCTTTAACAAGCGATTGTGGGAGTTGAGCGTCCTGCGACTGAACCAGCTGGACTATTTTGACAAGATCGAGGCGGACAAGGCGGCGGAGCTAAAGAAAAACCCCAAAGACGGCACGGTCGACATCACATTAAAGCTGAAGGAAAAAGGCAAGCAGTCGATTGGTTTGCAGGGCGGCGTAAGCGGACTGGCGGGCAGCTTCATAGGACTCACGTATCAGACCAACAACTTCCTGGGCCTTGGAGAGAGGCTGACGCTTTCCGCGCAGTTTGGCGATCTGACGCGCAGTTTCAGCTTTGGATTTACCGAGCCTTACCTGTTTGACCGTCCGATTTCATCCGGCTTCACGATATTCTCGAGCCGTTACAAATTCGACCAGGCGCAGCAAGAAGCGATCCTGTTGCAGCAATCCGTCAGCATCAATCCGCAATTTGTGCAGAACTACACGCAGAACAGCGACGGGTTCACGATCTTTGCCAGCCGGCCGATCCGGAAATTGTCTTTTGCGCGTGTGACCCTGACCTACGGGCTGACGCGGACGAATATAACTTCTTTCAACGCCGCATCCACACTGCTCTTCGAATCATTGCAATTTCGAAGCCTTACAGGCCCCAGCGCGCTCAACGGGATCGTCTCCAGCACCATCAGTCCTTCGATCACCTATAGCACCATCGACAATCCCGTCAACGAGACGCGCGGCAAGAGTTTCTTTTATTCACTTTCGGTGTCAGGGCTTGGCGGCAATGTAGACACCGTTACCAATGTTTTTGATGTGAAGTACTTTCACCCGGTCCGCAAACGCCGCAACGTTGTGGGTTTACACTTTAGCGTCGCGCACACCACCGGTTTCGCCGGCAACGAAGTGCCGCCCTTCAGCCGGTTGTATATGGGAGGGGAGAACGATCTCCGTGGCTTCGATATTCGCTCCATCTCCCCGGTCACCTTCATTCCGGAGGCAACCGCGCAACGAATTACTTATCCCGATCCGATGTCAGGCGGCGCCTTGAGGTCGTTCACCGTGCCGGTGCTATCGTATGTGGCCACTTTGCCCGGGGGCGACCTGCAGGGGTATAGCAACATTGAATACCGGATTCCCATCGTTGGTCCGGTAACGGCGGGGCTGTTTCTGGACGCAGGTACGGACGGCGTTCTGCGCCGGAGCGCGTTGCAGCTGAATTCGTCGGGTTTTCAGAGCCTGATTAATCCCGCGAACGGCGGGCAATTTCCCAATGCGGTGAATGCTGGTGGACTGACGCAACAGCTCGCCATTGCCCCTGGAACCAACTTTCGATTCCGCGCTTCCACGGGAATTGAGTTCGTGGTGCAGCTGCCGATCATTCAGGCGCCTTTCCGGATCTACTATGCGTACAACGTGAACCGGTTGCACCAACAAATAGTCGCCAAGCGGCCATTCATCGAGCCGACTGAGATTCAGAGTTTGTGTTCCCAGTTCGGCGGCGGGCCTGGATGCAGTTTGAATCCAGTGAAACCGCTCGAATCCAGCGTATACAACCTGGAAATAGCGCCTGAACTGGCATTTTTGCAGAACAATCCGGGGCGGTTGAACTATTTCGAACCCAAGACGACGTTCCGCTTCACGGTCAGCCGGACCTTCTGAGGAACGCGATGCTTGGAGGGATTTCATCCGGGATTGGCACAAAGGATTTTGTGAAAAATAATAATGGCAGCGCTCGCGGGAGATCCGCGGAGCATGTTAGCGTGGGGGAAATCGTGGGAAAGAAATTGAGGAGGCAACTCAGACTTCTCGGCTGTTTGCTTGCCGCGGCAGGTCTGTTGTGGCTGAACGGCTGCAGCAGCAGCAGCGCGAACGTGGTGAGTGTGGCGTTAAGCCAGACCGTTGCCACGGTCATCGTCAGCCAATCGCTCACGCTAACGGCTACCGTGAACGGCGCGACCAACCTGAACGTCACGTGGACCTGCACCTATACGACCACCACGGGATCCGGCACCACGCTCAAGACCAATCCTGCCGTAGCGTGCACCTCCGACACCGGAAATATTCCCGCCAATTCCACCACTACAACCGTCACCTATACGGCCCCATCGAAGGTTCCCGATCAGACGAAGTTTCAGGGCCTGCAGGTCCTCATCACGGCCACGTCCGTGCAAGACACCAAAAAGACAGGCGTCTGCACCATTACTCTGGACTCCGGCATAGCCGTGGGCATCGCTCCAGCCACCGCCACGGTGCCCGTCAAGGAACAGCAGCAATTCGCGTTCCAGATAACCAACGATCTGCAGAGCAAGGGTGTCACCTGGCTGGTGACGCAATCCGTACCGACGACGACTGGGACTACGGTAACAAACTATCCACAACTGCCGAGTTGTACGGTGTCAGGCAATGCCACGGGTTGCGGCTCGATCGATGCGAACGGGCTGTACACGGCGCCGGCGGTTGTGCCGACGAGCACAACGGTGACGAGCACGCCTGCAAACGTAACCGTAGTGGCCACCTCCGCGGCGGACAACACGCGGTTCACCATCGGCACGATCACGATCATCGCGGGCGGCCCCATCTCGTTTGGCGGGATTTCCCCCACCATCGCCCCGCAGGGCGCTGCGTTTTGGGACATTTTTCTGAACGCTCCGAACATTTCCTCGGCGTCGACCATCACGCTAACGGGCACACAAGGCGGTCCACCGACGACCCTGACTTCGATATCGGGCCAGATCAAGGTATTGTTTCCGATTCCCAATACGACGGTAACAAATCCCCCCTCGACGGGCGCACGCCTCCGCCTGAATGCGTTGAACCTTGCGAAGACGGATACCTATACGGTTTCCGTCAGTGATCCCGCTGAACCGGTGACGACTTCGCCGACGGGCTCCTATTCGTTCACGGTGCTGCCGGTGCGGCCCACCTCGATTGCTTCCATCCCCGACGATGTTCCACAGGGGACGCTGAACAATGAAATCCGTTTGTCGGTGGATGGCGGCTACTTTGGGCCAGGCGGCCAGCTAGCCAACATACTTTTTGCGGGCAATTCGGTCCCGACCACGCTGTCCGGGCCACGCCAGCTGAACGCCGCATTTCCCAGCGCGGGCATCAATTCGGGGAGCCCGGGCCTCTATCAGCTTTCCGTGTCGCGGACCACACCCCCGCTGTCCCTTCCGCCAGCGGTAACCAATCTCGCGGTGTTCCCGAGCTACTCGGTCAATCCACCAGTGGTGGTCGGTTCAACGACAGCGGGCACAAACCCGAGCGCGATTGACATCGATCCGACGCTTGGAGTGGCTGTGGTTGCGGAAACAGGATCGAACGCCATCCAGTTTTATACCATTGGAAATCAAACGCTGACGCCGCTGGGTGCGCCCATCACAAGTGCGACAACGCCGGGTGTAACGATCAATGCGCCCACCGGCGTCTCGGTGAATCGTGCGAACCACACGGTGGCGGTGGTGAATTACGGGGATCAAAGCGTCTCGGTGCTGCCGATTCCTGGAGCGCCACAACAGGCAGCCGGGACGCCGTTCAACGTCTCACTGGCCAATGGGATTACCTCGCTGAACACGACGACTACACCGTATGCCATTGGAGTGGACCCCGATACCAACCTTGCTCTGGTGGCCTACTCCAATCCTTCGACCACCAACCTGGCGAATATCGGCTTGATTGTGAATTTGAATCCGAACACAGGGACCAACCTTCCCAATGGCTGCGCGCTGGACCACACCATCAATTCGGGTTCGACGAAAGTCGGGCAATGTTTGTTTGCGCAGGTATCCCTGAACACTGGTACGTATCCGCAGATCGCCATGGCGCCGCACGGACATCTGGCGTTTGTCACGCCTGGAGGATCGGGAGCCGTGCAAGGAATTGATGTGACGAAAATTTCCTCCTCGGTCGGAATCAGCAGCGTGTCGCTGGTGTCTTCCATCGTCACGGTTACGACCAGCGCCCCGCACAACTTGAATCCCGGGAACCCCGGCACGGTCCTCATTGCAGGGGTTACCTCGACGTCCGGAAATACCCAGTTCAATGGGGCATTTCCCGTATCTGCCGTTCTGAGTTCCACGCAGTTCACCTATTCCCTGACTACTACAACAAATGACACAGGCAAAAGCGGTGGCACGGTGTTCTTCAGCAGCCCGAACTTGACGTTTGGAATTTCGCAGACGTCGCAAGGGATTGCCATCAATCCAATCACACGGACGGCTGCGATTGCCGATGGCAACGCAACCGGTTCGAACGGGCCGCAGATCAACTTGCTGAATTCGCTCGATCAAGCCGTCACCTCCATTTTCTTCAACGCGCAGTGCACCGTTTATACGACGACTCCCTCGCCGTGTTTGAGTTCACCGGAACTGCTGGGCACTACGGACGTTGCCTGGCAGCCTTATTCGAACGCCCTGGTTTCCTATAATCCGCAACAGAATCAAGTTTCTGTGTCCGATCCGGCGACTCTGAGGCGCTTTGCGTTTGCCTGCCAAAATGCGGGAGCTTGTCAGGTCAACCCGATCATTCCGAGCCAAGTCACTCTTACGGGTTCAGGCGCGGCCACCATTACTGTGCAATTTAGCGGTGGGGGCAGCGGCTCCTTGAATCTGTTTGGCGGCCTCGCAGTCGATCCGGCCACGAACCAGGCCTTCGTGGTCATGTCGGGGAGCGGCACGATTGACGTCATTGACCTTGGCCCCAATCCACCCGCGCCTCTGTTGACGAATATGAAACCGACTCAAATTACCGAGTTGGTCGTTCCCAGCAAGACCCCCGGGCCCGGAATCATTGGCGGCATACCGAACGCTGTCATGCCGCAGGGAGCGCTAACTTGCATTCCAACGCCTCCAGCGCCAGCGTCATCCTGTGACCTTGCGGGCGTGCAGATTTATGGTTCGGGATTCGCGGCCGGCGCGCAGGTTCGTCTCGATGGCACGTCGATTCCGCCGGCGAACATCCAAGTCGTGAGCACCCGGCAGCTCACGGTCACAATCCCGGCGTCTTTCCTGATGTTTCCGCATCGGTACGCGGTGGATGTTATCAGCAGCGGCGCGCAATCCAATGCGACGGACCTATTCGTGATTCAGGCCGTAGATGTATCGCAAGTCTGCGCGGGCGTCACGAATCCGCAGGCAAGCTCGGTGGCGATCGCCGATCAACTGATGAACGGGCCTTTCTCGCCGATCGCGGTGGTGAGCATGAGCGGATGCAATAGCATTTTGATCATCGACATCAATCCGGGCAGCGCGACGTTTGGGGCGGTGAAGAATACCATCGCCGTGGGTACAACTCCCATCGGAGTCGCGATCAGCCAGCATCTGGGGATGGCCGTGGTCGCGAACAACGGGAGCAACAGCGTTTCGATCGTGAATCTGATCACAGGCAAAGAGGCAATCGCGGACGTTACCAGCAGCCAAGGGATCGGGACGAATCCGACAGGCGTGGCCATCAACGATTCCACGGCCGCGGCCATCGTTACCAATACCGGATCCAACACGGTCACCGAAATCGACCTCTCTCCCCTATTCAGTGCAACGCCGCCTACGAGCCTGACGGGAATCGCCATCGCCGTTGACCAGTCACCGCTTGCGGTGGCTATTGATCCGGACCGGGGAAGCAACAATATGGGCCTGGCCGTGGTTACAGCGCTGCAACTGGTCAGTGGCTCGCAACCACAAGGTGCGCTCGACTCGGTGGACATTGGCGCGGCTACGCCTGTGAAGAGCATCACGGGCGTCCCTGGCAGCATTACCGCTGCGCCAACGGGCATCGTATTTGATCCCTCGGTATCACCGGCGCTCTTTTATGCCAATTCCAGCGGTGGCAACGTGATTGCATCTTTTAACCCGGACACGGGGGCTGCTCCCATCACCAGTGTTGGCATCAACCCCACCGCGCTGGCGTTGAATCCGCAGACCGGCGCGATATTGACATCCAATTCCTTGAGCAACACCATCTCGATTGTGGATACGATTTCGAATCCGTTCCGGACGCGGCAGACGCTGGGCCTCCCTGGTTCCCCGCAGTTTGGCGTAGCCATTGACCAGTTCACGAACCTTGCGGTCATCGTGGATCAGGCGAACAACCGTGTGTTCTTGTTCCAGATGCCGAATTAGTTGGAAAGGCCGCGGAAACGCTGCCGAAAAGGTTTGCCACGCGGTTGGGAGGGGGTGGCAAGAGTACTAACCGATCGCGGAAGAAAAAGGGCCTATTGGAATGCTGTGATTGAAAAGTGCATGCAGTCCTGAAGCGTGCTTTGTGATTGCGGGAAAGAAAGCGCGTCGGCTATACTTTCAAGTTTGTTGAACGCCCGCAGAACCCGCCGGGGAGCGGAAGCAGTTTAGACAGAGCCAAGCTGACTTGGCGCCGGTAAGTCCCGGTATCCCCGGGGCGAGCCACCACAAGGAGAAAAAAGTGAATTCCAGACTGTTGACCGCACTGCGGTCACGCAACACGTTGACTCTTACGGCGGCCTTGGCCGCGGCATGCGTTGTGAGCACCGCCGGCTGGTCGCAGTCACCTAGCACGGCGGCCTCGACCACTGCTGCGGGAAAGGTTGGCGTCATCAATATTCGCCAGGCCATTGTGGCCACGGCGGAGGGCAAGGTAGCTTCGGCGGAATTGCAATCGCAATTTGCGTCGCGCCAGACGGAACTCGAAGGCCTCAACAAACAGATCAGCGATCTACGGCAGCGGCTGGCGACCTGCGAGGGCAAGTGCAGCCAGGAGGAGATTACCCGCCTGACGTCGCAGGGGCAGCGGCAGGCGCAGCAACTGGAGCGCAAGCAGACCGAATATCAGGATGACGTGAACGCCGCGCAAGGTGACGTGGTTGACCGCATCGGCCGGAAAATGGTGGATGTGCTGGACCGTTACGCGCGGGAAAACGGATACGCGATAGTGCTGGATTCATCGTCGCAGAACACTCCGATTCTCTATGCCTCGAACCAGATTGACGTGACGCAAGACATCATCCGCCTTTACGACCAGAACTACCCGGTCAAGACGGGCGCCGCGACTCCGTCCAAGCCAAAGCCGGCAGCAACGAACCCCCCGGCCAGCACACCGCCGAAGCCTTAATAGACCACGTATTTGTTCTGACGGTTTTTTGGTTCTTGAAAACGCCCCGGCATATGCGGGGCGTTTTTCTATTCAGCGGGGCTAATTTTCGGCAACGTCGAATTCCGCTTCCGCCGCAGCGGTGCAATTCTCTTCTGGCTCCGAACTGGGTGGGATCGCGCCGGCACTTTGCAATTCCTCCGCACTAAGGCACAATTCCTCACGTCCACCCGCATGCGTACGGAGGTCTTTATGCCCGAAGCAAAAGCGCAGCAAGAAAAATCCGCTCCGCAGAAAAGCATCCTCGATCGCGTTCCGCGCCCGCCTGTTTTTGCCACGTTCGCCGAAGAGCGGCGTCATCGCAAAGAGCGGCTCGCGGCCAGCTTCCGCCTGTTCTCGAAATGCGGCTTCGATGAAGGAGTCGCGGGGCATATCACCGCGCGCGATCCCGAACGGCTCGATCATTTCTGGGTGAACCCGTTCGGCGTGCATTTCAGCCACATCCGTGTCTCCGATCTGGTGTTGGTGAATGACGCAGGGCAAGTTGTGGAAGGCAACCGGGAAGTGAACCTGGCGGCGTTTGCCATTCACTCGCGCATTCACAAAGCCCGGCCGGACGTGATCGCTGCGGCGCATGCTCATTCCCTGTATGGCAAGGCATGGTCTTCGCTTGGAAGATTGCTCGACCCGATCACGCAGGATGCCTGCGCGTTTTACGACGATCACGCCGTGTTTGAGGATTTCACCGGCGTCGTCGAGGAAACCTCCGAAGGCGACCGCATCGCGAAGGCGCTAGGCGGCAAGAAGGCGGCTATCCTTCGGAATCATGGCCTGCTGACCGTCGGGCGCACCGTGGATGAAGCGGCATGGTGGTTCATCACCATGGACCGCTCCTGCCAAGCGCAATTACTGGCGGAGGCGGCCGCGCCACCGCACAAAATTCCGCACGAAACGGCGAAGCTCACTTACTCGCAAGTGGGATCGCCGCTGGCCGGCTGGTTCCAGTTTCAGCCGCTTTGGGACCGCATCACGCGCGAGCAACCAGACCTGTTTGAGTAGCGCCCGTTTTGAGACAACGGGTGCTGGTTAGGGCTTCGCGGGCGCTGGAGCTGGCGCGGGACTCGGAGCCGGCTTCTTGCCGTAGTCGAAATTCACCTTGGGAGCCTGGCGCGCGCCTTCGTCGGTCTTGAAGTACGCGTCGTTGCGTGTGAAGCCGCCAAAGCTGGCGACCAGGCTGTTCGGGAAGAGCGAGATATACGTATTGTAGTCTTGCACGGCCTCGTTGTAACGGCGGCGTTCGACGGCGATGCGGTTTTCCGTGCCCGCCAATTCGTCCTGGAGGCGCAGGAAATTTTCGTTGGATTTCAACTGAGGATAGTTTTCGACTACCACCAGCAGGCGTCCCAGCGCGGAATCCAACTGGCCGTTCGCGGCAATTTTTTCTGCCGGAGAATGCGCGCCCAGTAAGGCGGAACGCGCCTTCGCAATATCGCCGAACACAATCTGCTCTTGTACCGCAATGCCTTTTACCGTTTCCACCAAGTTGGGAATCAGGTCCGCGCGGCGCTGCAGGACGACGTCCACTTGCGCCCACGCGGCATTTACGGCTTCTCGCTTGATAGCCATCTGATTCCGGCGGCCGATAAACGAACTGCCGAGCATCAGAGCGATCACCACCACAACGATCAAGACCACTAAAGCTATTTTCATATCCACCTCGACTTAGTCAGGATCACGAATGGGCATTCTTGACGCGCCGCCATTCCCGCTTGGGGAGATGCTTGTCCAGCGCGCTGGAAATCTCTTCCAATGCTTTCAAATACGCACTATACACGGGAACAATTTCGCCGTGAAATTCTCCGGTTTCGCGAAGTTTAAGCAGGGCGCCGAACGCCGTGGCCTCCGCACCGGTGAGGGCCGCGGCGCGCGCAATAATATCGTGCGGCGTCGCCGGGGGTTCTTCGCCGAAGGCAATCACGGTGTGGCGCAGTAGAGTCAGGACACCGGAAAAGGACTTGCGCAGCACCGGGGCGAGCTCTTTCGCGTTGCCTGGCGCGCGGAGATAGTGTTGACGCAGTTTCAAGATCATCGTCCGCAGGTCATGTTCGACCTGCACGCGATGAAGATTCATGGGAACTTCGATTTCCGCCACGACGTCCTTGCCGTAGAGAACGCGCCGGCCGTGCTTCATATCGAGGATTTCGATGGCAAAAACATCGGCTGCTTGATGCAGCTCATCCCTGGTGAAAAAGAGAGGCGCGGGCTCTTTCTGATCGACGGACCACCACTTCACCACGTGCGCCAAGCGGCCCAACTCTTCGACGGTGAGGGAATGAAGAATGCAAGCGACATTGAGATCGGAAAATCCCGTGCGAAAATCGCCGCGCGCAGCTGAGCCGAACAAAATAACGCACTCAAGGTTTGCAGCCGCGAATTCTTTCAGCCGGTTCACTAATTCCGTCAGTTTTGCATCCATGGAAAGCATTTCTGTTGCGTTCCTTTCCTTGCGTTGCTACCAGCTTCCTGAGGCGCCTCCGCCTCCGCTACTGCCGCCGCCAAATCCACCGAAACCACCTCCGTCGCCACCGCCCCCGAATCCACCACCGCCCGAGCTCCCACCGTCGGACCGGCCGCCCGATCCGCTCGCCAGCATTCCCAGGAGAAACCAGAGACAGCCGCTGCCGGTGCCGCCCGAGCCACCGCCGCGCCGGCCAGAGATCCCGCTAATTACGCGAAAGAAGAGAATCACAGCCAGAACAACCCAGAATACGGGGAATCCAATGTGCCCGCCAGAGTCACGATAGTGCGTTATGGGAGGCCGGCCGCTCAAGGTAACGCCAGCATCGCCGGCAATGTAGTTTGCCAGTTGCCAGGCGGCAACCTCCGAGGCCCTGCTGTAGTCGCCTTGCCGAAGGAAAGGCACCATGGCGCGGCCGGCATCGCCCGCCCGCGCATCGTTGATGACCGGCTCGAGACCGTAGCCGACTTCGATGCGATATTTTCGCTCGTGCGGTGCGACCAGGAGCAACACGCCGCGATTGTCCTTCTTTTTTCCGACACCGAGCTGTTTGAAAAGATCCACGGCGTACGTCTCGACGCTTTCGCCATCGAGCGAAGCCACGCTCACGATGGCCATCTGCGCGCCGGTTTTCTGTTCCAGTTCGCTGCAAAGCGATTCGAGGCGTGCCTTTGTATCGGTCGAGATGACGCCAGCTAGATCGGTGACGTAACCGGTGGGATGGATTTTCGAAACGTCATCCGCGGAAGCTAAGCCTGCTCCGACGAGAAGCAAGCAGGGAAGCAGCGCGGTTCGAAAGAGGGGGAAGAGTTTCATTCGGTATCGGAACGTGGCCGTCGAATGACTATACGGCTAGATCCAACCTGCTGTAAAGTTTCCGCGCGGTATCTGCCGATCCTGCGTCGCTGCTTCGCACTCTGGAACTCGTTGCAAGTTTGTTCGGAGCGAAGACGAACAACGACCGCTCATCTGCGGGCGACTCGATCAATTGAACCAATACGGAGTTTTCTTCGTCCACTCGCTTTCCGGGTAGCGCTTGTGGAGCAATTCGAAAGCTTGTTTCGAATAGTTTTCTCCGGTGCTTTCGGTGCAGCCATAGCGCGAGGCGCGCACGACGAGATGAAGCGCCTCTGGAACACGCGCATCGTCGGGGTGGACGTTAGCCCAATCGAGCGCGCGCTTGCCGAGCCAGTTCGGCGCGGCGGGTTGGGCGGCGAGTTCGCTCTGCTCTTTGGCCACTACTGCCCGGTCATCTGTCGTTAGAAAAGATGGCGACGGGATTTTATTTTCGGGATAGACGTCCTTCAGCGGACTACTCAAGTTGATGAACATTCGATAGTAGTCTTGGCCGTAGGATTCGCTTTTGGAGTTCGGAGTCAAGGAGCACCACCAATTGTCGTGGAAATTGTCGATGCGGTCGAAACGCGGTTCGCCGACGGTGTACAGGTTTCCGCGCGGATAGCCCGCGGTGACGAACGGACGGAATCCTGGATTGCGCAGAATCGCCAGGACCGCAGCGAAGCGAAGGGAGGAATCGTCTGTGGTCCGGTTGAACTCCGCGAACTCAGCCGCGGCCTCCGGAACGAGCTCTTCCGCGGCGGGGACAAGTTCGCGGGCGGTGGTCTCCTGGTCCAGCAGGATGGCGCGTGTCCACGCAGCGATCACAATGTCGCGGCGCAACGGCTTGGGCAAAGCAGGGGATTTTGCGGCTTCGGCGAGCATGCGAAGTGGCAGTTTTTCCGTTAAGACGACCGAGGCATCAGCATCGAAATGAGAAGCGCTCGCAGGGGCAGGTGCGGCATTGCCCTCAGGTGGGTTGGGATAGGCCTCTACGTCGTTGGAACTACGCGGAGCGAACTGGAGGAATTCCTGGAGGCTGGTCGCGAGTTTCATACGCAGTGCCAAGAACTGATTCCTGGCGGAGAAGGAGAGAGTAGGACCGCGTTGCGCGAGAAGCTGCTCGAGTTGATGCCTGGCGGCATCCGAATTCCCGGATTGCTCCAGAAGGCGCAGGCGGTGAAAGGTGACGGTGAGGTAGGCGGGAGAGTCTGGAGCGATCTTTAGAGCGGCGGCAGAGAGATCAGTTGAGGCTTTGTTGCTGGCTGGCACTTTGGCGATCGCGGCAACAAGCCAAGGCAATGATTTTGTTTCTTGCCAGCGTTGCAGAGAGTGTTGAAAGGCGAAATCGCCGGTTTGCTGAAAGGTGAGAATCCAGTCGGTCATGTCGGCGCCCTGAAGGCGCGTGGTTTCATCGACGGTGACTCCTTTGCGGGGAGGCAGACCGGGAGACTCGGGAGCAAGCGTAACCGACTTTGTGAGAACGGGATGATCGAGGAGCCAGAGATAGTCGGTCAAATCCTGGCGGAATGTTTTCGCGGAACCGTCATTCGCGAGAGCGGCTTCCAGCTCCCGGAATCGCTGCTCGCGATGCAGGCGAATGCGCACGAAACCGAGAAGCCGCTCGGCGGGATCGTGCATTTCAGCGAGATTCTTGTCGGAAAGGATGGCGCGCAACTTTGCTTCTGCTTGCTCGAGGGCTTCGGAATCGTATTCTTCTTCGCCGGAATCCAAGGTGCCCTTGCGGATCAGCACGCGCGCCACAAGGTAGGAGGCGAGCTGGTGGTAAGGCGAAGCGGAATCTTTTGAGATGGCCTCGAAGGCCTGCTGCGCCAGCGCAAATTCGCCAGCGTAGAAATGAGCGGCGGCGATCTGGTAGGCGCGATCGGCGCGAACCAAGCCGGGATCCGTGGGATTTGCCGCCGCCGGCATGATCGCAGGAATGGATTTCGGCGGAAGGCCGCTGCTACCGGAACAATTAGCGAAGACCATGTCCTGCGCGACGATCCAGTCGTTGACGACCGCGCTCTGGGCGCCGAACTGCCCGACGCGCTGGGTCAGCGTTCGAACGGCAAATTCGAAGGCGCTGTCCAGGCAATTGTAGTATTGGAGATAGGTTCCTGTGAGATCGATTTGGCGGGTAATTCCGTATCCACTGTCGTAGAGCCGTGAATTCCCGGATGCTTTGCCGACAAGTTTTGCGCGTGTGTCGTTCCAGGTTTCGATCCAATTCTTTTTGGCGGACGCGTTTTCTTCTGCTGCAGGCTCTGCGAGAGTTTTTAGTTCAGCCGGAGTGAAGGACTTACCGCTAAGGTTGCGATACGCGATGTAGAGAGGCTCGTGCCAATAGGTGTGTTGCAGGACTTCGAGTTTTCCGCGGGCGTAGTCCGCGTAGGGGATCCCGGGGCCGGTGGCGGAGAAGAAGACGGGTCCGGTAAAGTCCGGCCCGCAGGCGAGGGCTGGTATGGGAGGAAAAACGAGCGCTGCGATAAGGATTGCGATAGAGAAAATGCGGGCGACGCGATAGATCATGGCTGCCACTCCTGAAGAACGGCGTCCGCGGCGGGTTGCGTCCACGCGCGGGGCGCGAAGATGTAAATTCGTTTGTTGCGGGACGCGCTGACGGCTGGATTCGAAGCTGCACCGAGCAAGGAACGCGAAAGAGGTTCGTCGGTAGTGACGCCGAGGCTGCCTTGGCAGGCGCGGACTGGAAAGTCAGCGCCGGTGCTGAGAAATTTTGCAACGTTCGAGGCGTCCGGGCCCATGCGAAAAAGCATGGGGACGGCTTCGTCGATCGTGCCGGGCGGCAGCTGTTCCAACCAGGGGTCGCCGATGCACCAGGAAGCGAGCGCGGTGATGGAGAGCGGGATAGAAGATGGCAGTTTCTCGCGGACATCCGAGAGAAGCGCGGAGTAAAACGCGCGTTCGCTGACGGTAGCGTCGAAATCGATCTGAATGGCGCGAACATTCGGCAGATTGGCCAGGTCGGCGATCTCGGCGACAGCGCGCTCCTGTTGCTGGGCGGTGTAGTGTGCGAGGGAAGAAGAGCGAGTGGCTGCGAAGAAGTAAGCGGCAGGCTGGCGGCCTGCGCGCGTTTCGATGCGCACGACAGCGATCAGCGGCGTGCTGGGCGCGACGCGAAGCGTTTGCAGGCGAGGGCGAATGTGGAGAGAGCTGCTACCGTCTTTGCGAAGATCCTCGTTTGGCGCTGGTATATAAATCGTTTTCGCCAGGAAGGCCACGCCAGCGTTTTTCTTTTCGAGGAAACGAAGATCTTCAGGGCGTTCCCAGGCCCAGAAGAACAAATCGGGTAGCGAACCCATTCGCTGGCCCGAGCGCGTATGCGGTGCTTCGCTCCCTTGCCACTGACGGAAGCTCCGCGACAAGGGGTGCGCGAAGTGGGGCCCGGCAACGAATCCCGAGAGCAAACACACGAAGAGTATTCCCACGACTCCGCCGCGAATTTTTGCCGTGTGCGCCACTTCTGCCTCAGGGAGCACTCCGTATGCCAGCGTCCACCAGCTGATTATAAAGAGTTTAGCGAAGCGCCACGGTGGTGGGCGGGTACAGCAGAACACGGGCTGTGCCAGACGGCACGCAGTGGCGCCCCTGCTTTTCTCTCGCGGGACCCGCCTGCCCGACGCTCATTTGTGTTTGGGTCTTTTTCGGGCGCGGGCATATTTGAGCGCGATCAGGCCTCTCGAGAACGTCTTGTTTTCGAGGAGGGTGAATTCGCGTTGGGGGAAGCCGCTGGGAAAGAGCGGGATCCCTTCGCCGATGAGGATGGGGATGATACCGATATGAAGCTCATCCACCAGGTCGTCCTTGAGGAAGTCGCGCGCGAGTTCGCCGCCGCCCATCAGCCAAATGTTTTTTCCCGAGCGCTTGCGGAGATTGGCGAGGAAACTCTTCGGAGATTCGTTGACGAAAGTCACGCCGCCGCGCTCGCCGGACGGCTGGGAGCGGGAGAAGACGTAGCTCTTTGTTTTCGAGTCGCTAAAGCCGCCGCCCATTTTGAGTGCTACGTCGTAGGTCTTGCGCCCCATGAGCATGGTGTCAATGGTGGCGAAAAACGGGCCCATGGAATAGTCCTTGGGCATGAAGAGAAAATCCACCGCTCCATCGGGGCGGGCGATATAGCCGTCGAGGCTGATGCCCAGCCCAAGGACGACTTTGCGCGTAGCGCCCATTCTCCGCAACCTTTACTGGAAAGCCGCGTGCCCCACGCCGAATTCTTGCTCGTGGGGCTTCGCGGCCTGATTTCATTCCGTAATAATGCGGTCGGCCCATTCCACTAGAGAGACAAAGATTGCCGGGCTGCCGAATTTCGCACCCCACTGATTCAGGTCTGCTTCCGTGACCCCACGGGCCCGGGAACAGGCCCCTCAAGCAAAAACCGGAATGTGTTTTGCCACGACTTTTTCGAGGGTTTCGCTCAGCGGAGGCCAGCCCACGGGCGTGATCGCGCTCACAGTGGCCTTGCGCATTAAATAAGTAGCTTCTCCCAGGAGGAAAACCTGAACATCGTGGCCGGCCTCCGCCAATGCGAGTCCGTGGACGAAGGGAAAAGAGGCCCTGGTTGGGTCGTCGGATCCCCACGCGCTCTTCATCATGATCTTTAAAGGTTTCTTGGACTCCTCGGGTTTGGCAAACCAAGGCAGAAAGGGCAAACCAAGCAACTGCGCCATAAAGGTGCGTCGGGCCACGGATTCTCTCCTGAAATGAATTTGCGAGCAACTCGATGACGCAAACTCTACTACGATTTGTGTCCTGTGCCTATTCCGCGGACGTGCGAAGCATCGATGATCTGCCATGCCACGGCGTCCAGGCTTCCAGGCCTAGTCACACAATGTTCTCTAACTGTTCATCGCAAATTCGCATGGCGGGCGGTCTTATGCCTGAGGGCCGAGTGCGCCATGAACGCCTGGCCCAAGACCAGAAGGGGAAGGGTGTGACCGATGCGAGACTTTCGAATCATAGGACGAATGCCATTGTGGAGAATGCGATGGTTTTTACGGGCGGGGCTGCTGCTCCCATTTGTGCTGGGAATCCTGACGGCGAGGCCTGCGAGGGCTGATGGCGATCTGAACAAGGTCAAGCACATCATCGTCATCATGCAGGAGAATCATTCCTTCGATAATTATTTTGGCGCGCTCGCGTATGCGCCGGGAAGTCCGTACCGCAACGGAATCGGCGGGTGTCGCAAGGACGACCACGATTGCGTGGACGGGCTGGCCTGCAAGATAAACAACGATGGCACGCTCACCTGCTCCAATTCAAACCGCGAAGACAACGGGAGCGTGGTCTTCTCGTTTCACGATCCGAAGCGCTGCGCGGCGCCGGACCTGAATCATTCCTGGTTCGAAACCCACGAAGAAGTGAATTTTTTCCATCCGAACAACACGCTGCGCGATCCGGACGACAACGGGTTCGTGCGCGTGAACGATGCGACCGAGCAATTGGACAACGGAGTGGAAAGCCTGACGGAAGATCAAACGATGGGTTTTTACACGCAGGATGACATCCCATTCTATTACGGTCTTGCGGCGAACTTTGCGGTGAACGACCGCTATTTCGCATCCGTGCTCGGGCCGACGTTTCCCAACCGCTCGTACCTGGTGGCCGCCACGTCGTTCGGGCATTTGACGACCAGCGACACCTTTCCCCCGCCAGGCGGATACAAGCCGATCACGGGAACGATCTTTGACTTGTTCGACAAGAACAAGGTGACCTGGGCCGACTATTTCCAAGATGCGCCGCAAGGCGGGGCGTTCCGGCCATTCAGCGCGACGGCCATCGATCCGCACTTCTTTCCACTGAAGTTGTTCCTGGCGCAGGCGAGCGGTGTGCCGGGCGTGGGTGAGTTGCCGAGCGTGTCGTTCGTGGATCCGAATTTCGGACTCTTCGGAATTGCGTTGGAGAATGACGAGCACCCTCCGACGGACATTCAGCGCGGGCAGGCCTTTGTTTCACAGGTGCTGAGCGCGGTGCGCAATGGTCCGTTCTGGAAGGATACCGTCATATTCATCACCTACGATGAACATGGCGGCTACTACGATCATGTGGCGTCGCTGGCAGCGCCACAAGGACACGCAAGGACCCCGGACGGCATCTCGCCGGGACAGTGCGCTGATCTTTCCAACGTGCCAGCGAGCCTGCAACCGGGCGGCGGAGCGGAATGCAGCCAGAACCTCCTGAGCAAGACCGACACAACAGTAATTGATGCGGGCAAGCTCTGCCCGGAGTTCACCACGAATCCGACCGGACCGTATCCGGAAGAGTGCGCGTCGTTCGATCAGCTCGGCGTACGGGTTCCGTTCCTGGCCGTATCGCCGTTCTCCAAGCAGCATTACGTTTCGCACACGATTGGGGACCACACGTCGATTCTGGCGTTCATCGAAAAGCGCTTTCTGAGTTTTGCGGCGAGCGTGGAGGAAGACGGCGACAACGATGCCGATGACATCACCGTCACCCGGCTGCATTTGACGAAGCGTGACAAGCATGCCCGTACGCTCGAGGACATGTTCGACTTCGACCGCGCGCCGTCTTCCGGCACGCCGATCTCCCCAGTGCCACCACCGACGCAGGACTGCACACCGCAGTAAGTTATAGCATTTGAAGGGTATACCGGAGCGGCCAGGCCTTGCGAACCTGGCCGCGTCTTTTATGGCACGGAAGAACTCGTGAGCCCGTAGCGAGGCACAAAACACGATAGTGGGTCGGTTTCCGCTTTTCGCAGTGTATTCTAACGACCCATGCAACACCGTCGGCCCACCAAAATCGCAGTGCGCGCCACTGCGGCTCTCGCCGCCCTACTGCTGGGAATGGCCGCACTCTCCGTCCTTGAGCGTCGGCGAACGCAGGCCGAACTGAGCGCGGTTCTGTCAGCTCTCTTTTCTGACGCGGTCCTACGCCACGACTCAGCGTCGGGACGCGGTATTCAGGTCATCATCTTACGCGACGGGCCGGGTCGGCAATTGGAGAGGTCGTGGAATTGGCTGTTTGATCGACAAACGCTATTCCCGCAATCGTCGCGTATAACCCGCAGCAGTTTCTTCTTGAGCAATGCAATTACCACGGACACTCCAGCGGAACTGCACTTACCTAAGGGTGTGGATTTTGTTGTTTTAAGCCGCGGTGAGTTGGAGCGTGGGCAGCTTGGCAACTTTGAGCGACGCTCACTCGACGATATGGAATCCTTCGCGATCTCTCAGCCCGGACTCAATTTCAGCAAAACAGAGGCGATCTTATACATCGAGTACAGCTGTTTCCGCGTCACTGATTTATGTAGCGGTGGATATTTTATCTTGATGCGGAAGGTGGATGGAGTCTGGAGAGTTGTGGACCGGTCCAATACTTGGGCGTCGTAGCATCGTAAAGAAGCGACTTATCTTCGCCCGGCCCTCGGTGCAGCGGTGGCAGAGTCACGGGCAACTTGAATGTAGTGCCTGGGAAGTCGTGCTAATCGGAAACTGACCCACCACTCAAAAGGCCCGTATCTTGCTTTTGCCGTGCAGGCGGAATATACTCTATTTTCGCTCTGAAGCGGGTCGAACGGATGGGTGGGCGCAAGCCCACTTTTTTGTTGGCGCCGGACGGAGTGCAGTGCGGACCGGCGACGGTCGGGGAGTCTCTGCTTGGATTTGGAGAAAATCCGGGATGCCGCCGAGCGGGTAGCGCGTTCGGAAGGCCTGGAAATCGTTGACGTCGAATGGAAAATCGGCAAGCAGCGGTTCCTGCGGGTGTACATCGACCGGGTGCCGAAGCCGGTGGCGCGGGTAACCGACGCGGCAGGGGAATTTGGCGGGGAAGAGACCGTAAACGACCCGTACGCGAAAATCAGCCACGCGGATTGTGAGCGCGTCAGCCAGCAATTGAGCGTGATCCTGGATGTCGAGGAACTGATTCCGGGACCGGGGTACGTGCTGGAGGTAAGTTCGCCAGGGATGGACCGGGCGTTGAAGAAGCCGGCGGATTTCGAACGCTTCAAGGGACGGCTGGCGAAGATTTCGACGGCCGAGCCGGTGGGTGAAGCGAAGTTTTTTGAAGGCCGGCTGGCGGGGTTTGCGGACGGGAAAGTCCGCATGGAGTTGCAAGGTAAGGAAACGCGGACGGTTGAAGTGCCGCTGGAGGCGATCCGCAAGGCGAATTTGGTTGTGGAGTTTTGAGAAGAGTTTTCCTTTGTCCGAAAGCGCTAGGAAAAAGAACTAACACAGAGAGCGCTGAGGACACAGAGGTCACAGAGAAGAGATAGCCGTGAAATACGAAGGCGGCTTACGGGATAAGGGACCGGAGATTTCAGGGACGAGACATGGCGAATTTGCTCTACCAACAGATTGAAATGCTGAGCCGCGAGAAGCACATCGAGCCGGAAGTCGTGGTGTCCGCGATTGAAGACGCCATGGTGGTAGCGGCGCGCAAATATTACAAGACGGAAGAAGACCTGCGCGCGAAGTTCAACCAGGAAACCGGACAGGTGGACGTGTATTCGGTGTACACCGTCGTCGAGGAAGTGACCGACCCGAAGAAAGAAGTCACCCTGGCGGAAGCGAAGAAAAAGAATCCTGCGGCGGAAGTCGGCACGGAGATCGTTACCGCCAAGCCGACGGACGTGCTCGGACGCATCGCGGCGCAAACGGCGAAGCAAGTGATTTTGCAGAAAGTGCGCGAAGCCGAGCGCGACACGATTTTTAACGAATATCACACGCGCGTGGGCGAACTGGTGACGGTGATTGTAAAGCGCGCCGAAGGCCCGGACCTGATCGTGGACATGGGGCGCACCGAAGCGCGGCTGCCGAAGCGCGAGCAATCGAAGCTGGAAACCTACAACATCGGCGAACGGTTGCGCGTGGTGATCAAAATGGTGGACCGCGCGGCAAAGGGGCCGCAGGTGATTGTGTCCCGCGCGGATGCGAGCCTGGTGCAGCGGCTGTTCGAAATGGAAGTGCCGGAAATTTACGACGGCACGGTGCAGATCCGATTTGCGGCGCGCGAAGCCGGAGAACGCACAAAGGTGGCAGTGGCGAGCCGCGACAAGGACGTGGATCCGGTGGGCGCCTGCGTGGGCATGAAGGGCATGCGCGTACAATCCATTATTCGCGAGTTGCGCGGCGAGAAGATCGACATCATTCCTTACAACGAAGAGACCGTGGCGTTCGCGCAGAAGGCGCTGAGCCCGGCTAAAGTGACGCGCGTGCAAATCACCGACCCGGAAAATAAAAAACTCGAAGTGATCGTCGAGGATTCGCAGCTTTCCCTGGCCATCGGCAAGAAGGGGCAGAACGTCCGCTTGGCGAGCAAGCTGATCGGCTGGGACATTGACATCAAGAGCGAAGAAGAGAAGCGCCAGGAAATCGAAGAGCAAATGACCGCGCTGACCGCTCCCGCGACCCCGTTGACGTCGCTTGCCGGTGTCGGAGCGAAGACCATCGAGAAGATCGAAGCGGCGGGGATTACCTCCGTCGAGAAACTCGCCGGAATGACCCCGGAACAGTTGATGGAAATTCCGGGCATCGGCGAAAAGATGGTGGACAAGATTTATCAGGCGGTGAACCGCTTCTATGAAGGCGGCACGGAAGCTGCTGCTGCGACGGGCGAAGCCGCCGCGGCTGCGGAGGCTCCCGCGGAAGAAGGCGAAGCTGCAGCTGTAGAAACTACAGAGGCAACCGCGAGTGTCGAAGCACCGGAAGAAACCGAAGAAGCTTCGCAAGCGGCCGAAGAAACACCGGTGGCGGAAGAGAACGCCACTGAGGCCGCGCCCGCTGAGAGCAAGGATGATGCGGAGAGGGCGGAAGAGGCAAAGTCGTAAAAGGACGCATGACCGACGCAAATCAAGTCCGAATCAACGAACTGGCCCGCGAACTCGAGGTCAAGGCGAAGGCCATCATTGACCTTTTGCCCGGGTACGGCGTAACGGAAAAAAAGACGCACTCGAGCTCCATCCCCGTGGATGTCGCCGAAAAGGTCCGCAAGAATCTCCTGGGACAAGCCGAAGCTGAAGCGGTTGCCGAAGCCACGGCCAAGGCGGAGAAGGACGCAAAGGATGCCGCGGCGAGGGCCGCGCGGATGAGGCCTGTGGCCGCACCTGCCGCTCCGCCGCAAGCCAGCGTTGCGCCCGCTGCCGCAAAGCCGGTTGCACCCGTGACATCGATCGCGAAGCCAGCGGTGCCAGCAGCGCCTGTGGCTGCCGCTCCAGCGGCGGCCCCGGTTCTGCCCAAGACACCTCCTCAGGCCCCTGTTGCACCGCCTGCGGCGAAGCCTGCCGCGCCAGTGCCCAGTGCACCCGCGCCAACACCAATTCGTCCGTCTGCGCCCGCAGCTCAACCATCTACGCCGGCTGCATCACGGCCAGCCGCTCCTTCCGGCCAGCCATCCGCAGTGCGCCCCGCAGCTGCCGCGCCCGGTGCTGCTTCAGCCCGTCCTGGTGCCCCCGCTCGTCCAGGTGCGCCATCGCGACCTGGCGCTCCCTCTCGGCCTTTGCCTACTGGAAATCGTGGCCCGTTGCCGACCGGCAATCGCGGTCCCATGCCTGATGCCTCGCGAGACTCACGCCCAAGCGGCCCTCGTCCGGGCCAGCCCATGCGCCCGCAACAACCGGGCCAAGGTCGGCCCTTTACGCCGCGCTCCGGTGGACCTGGAGGAGCGCCAAGTCGTCCTTTTGAACAGCGCCGGGGGGCTATGCCCACCGGCACGCGCCCTGGGCCACGTGCGCCGGGCCGCCCTGGCATGCTCCCGCCGTTCCCGGAGAAACTGCCGCCCAAGGCGGAACCCGGTAAGCCTCTTTACACGCGCAAACCGCCGCAGCGCCAACGCCCCGTCGTAGACAAGCGAGAACAAGAGGGCGAGCGCAAGCTGCACCCAACGCGCCAGCGCCCCGGCGCTGGGCGTAGCGTAGCCGCCGTGATCGCGCCGCCGGAACCGCGTGCTCCGCGCGAGGTGACGATTACCGAAGGCATCACCATTCGCGAACTCGCGGAAAAACTGGACGTGCGCGCCAAAGAGCTTTTGAAGAACTTGCTGGACCGCGGCGTTTTCGCCAGCATCAATCAGGCACTCGACGTGCCGACGGCCACCACCCTTGCAGAAGCGTTTAGCGGCGTCGTGAGCGTGGTGTCTCTCGAAGAAGAAATGGTTCTGGAAGTCGCGAAGGAAGAGACCAAGGAGAGTTTGAAGCCGCGGCCGCCGGTGGTGACGGTCATGGGTCACGTAGACCACGGCAAAACGAGTTTACTGGATGCCATCCGCCAGGCGGATGTTGCCGCAGGCGAAGCAGGCGGAATCACGCAGCACATCGGCGCGTACAAAGTGATGGTCAACGAGCGTGCGGTGGTGTTCGTGGATACGCCGGGTCACGAAGCGTTCACGCGCATGCGCGCGCGCGGTGCCAAAGTCACGGACATCGTGGTGCTGGTGGTGGCCGCCGATGACGGCGTGATGCCGCAGACGAAAGAAGCGATTGACCACGCCAAAGCCGCGAAAGTTCCCATCATCGTGGCCATCAACAAGATTGACAAACCGGAAGCGCAAATAGACCGCGTGAAGCGGCAACTGACGGATGTGGGCCTGATGCCGGCGGAATGGGGCGGAGACACGGAGTTTGTGGAAGTTTCCGCGAAACAGAAAAAGGGCATCGAGAAATTGCTCGAAACGATTTTGCTTGTCGCCGATTTGCGCGAACTCAAAGCCAATCCCGATGCTCCTGCTACGGGCACGGTCCTGGAGTCGCGCGTGGATAAAGGGCGCGGACCGGTTGCCACAATCCTCGTACAAAATGGCACGCTGAACGCCGGAGACTTCTTCATCTGCGGATCGGTATTCGGTAAGGTCCGTGCAATGTTTGACGATCGCGGCAGAGTCGTGAAAGATGCGCCGCCCTCCACGCCGGTGGAAGTGCTCGGATTGCAGGGCGTCCCGGATGCGGGCGATCTCTTCCAGGTCACGGACGAAGCCAAGGCGCGGCATATCGTGGAGTACCGCCAAGGCAAGCAGCGTGACGCAGCGATGGCGCGTATCAGCGGCTCGCGCATTACGCTCGACCAACTCCACGAGCAATTGAAGGCCGGCGACGTCAAAGAGTTGGGAATTGTGATCAAGGGTGACGTGCAGGGCTCCGTGGAAGTGCTGGGGGAGATGCTGCCCAAGCTTTCGACCGATCAGGTGAAGCTGAAGATAATCGGCTCGGGTGTTGGAGCCGTCACGGAGAACGACGTGCTGCTGGCGTCCGCGTCCGGAGCAATCGTCATCGCCTTCGGCGTGCGTCCGGACCGCAAGGCGCTGGACTTGGCGCAACAGGAACATGTGGACATCCGCACGCACAACATCATCTATGAAGTCTCCGACGAAATTAAGAAGGCCATGGAAGGCTTGCTGGAGCCGGTGGTCACGGAAACCTATCTGGGCCGCGCGGAAGTGCGCAACACCTTCCGTGTGAAGGGCGCGGGAACCGTGGCAGGCTGCTACGTGGTGGACGGCGTGCTAAAGCGCGACGCGCAAGTCCGCGTGGTTCGCGACGGAGCGGTTATCTACACGTCGAAGCTGAGTTCCTTGAAGCGCTTCAAGGATGACGCCAGCGAAGTGCGCACCGGATTTGAATGCGGAGCCGGTGTGGCGAATTTCAACGACATCAAGGTCGGCGACGTCCTGGAATGCTTCAGCGTGACGAAGATGAGCGCCGCGGAAGCCGCTGAGAAGAGCACGCCCGCGGCGATGTCGCGCAAATAACTGCTAACGGTCCCGCGGAGCCGCTCATGCCGGTCGGCCTGCTTACTCTCGAGCTGCACATCCCGGACGCGCAATCGTTGAAGGACAAGCGGCAAGTACTGCGCAGCTTGAAGGACAAGTTGCGGCGGGAATTCAACGTGGCGGTCGCGGAACTGGAACATCAGGACACCTGGCAAAGGTCCGTCGTCGGCGTGGTCACGATTTCGAACGAAGAGAAGCACGTCAACGAAGTGCTGCAGAAAGCCTTGGATGAGGCCGACCGCATTCTCGGTTCGTTTTTGATCAACCAGGCAGTGGAGATTATTTAGGAATTCTTGCAGGGACCCCGATGAGTCCAGCCAATCACCGTCACGAACGCGTGGGCGAGGAGATCGCCCACGAAATCAACGCCATGCTGGCGGGTGAACTCAAAGACCCGCGGCTCGAAGGCAGCGTGGTGGCCAGCGAAGTGCGTGTGCAGCCCGACATGAAGCACGCGCGAGTTTTCATCAGCGTGAAGGGAACCAACAAGGAGCAGTCCGACGCCATCAAAGCCCTGGAACATGCCTCGGGTTTCATCCGGCGCGAACTCATCGAACGGCTGCAGCTTCGCCGCGTGCCCGAGCTGCATTTTGCTTTGGACCTTTCCCAGGAACACGTGGAGCGCATCGAGCAGTTGTTGCGAGAAATGAAGAAGGAAAATCCGTCCGCTCCGGAGCAGTAGTCGGTTTTTAGTTCTTAGTCGTTAGTAAGAACCCTCGGAAGATGGCCACTGTGACCAGTTCGTTTGATCTTTTGTTTGGCTCGTAATGAAATCTGTTCATTGAAGATGTCTTCGTGGCCGCGCGCATGTCGAATTCTTTTTCTGGATTTTGAACTAAGAACTTACTACTAAAATCTAAACACTCTGAGAATGCCACGCCAGCCGCAACCGGCGCCCTATGACGGCGCTCTCGTAATCAATAAACCGAAGGGCAAGACGTCGCATGACGTCGTGGATGCCGTGCGTCATCTCGCGGGCTTCCGGCAAATCGGGCATCTCGGCACATTGGACCCGTTGGCGACGGGTGTTCTCGTGCTTCTGCTTGGGCGGGCCACAAGGCTGGTGCAGTTCTATGCCGGTCGCCGCAAGCGATATACGGCCGGGTTTCGCTTCGGGTTCGCGACGGATGCCTACGATTCCGACGGCGAGGCGCAGGGGCCGGATACAGCACCGGAGCTGGATGCGGCAACTCTCGAAGCGTTTGCCACGGAGCGCGTTGGACGTTTCGAACAAATGCCGCCGTCATTTTCCGCAAAAAAGGTGCAGGGCCGCCCGGCGTACGAACTCGCGCGCAAGAAACAAATCTTCGAGTTGAAACCCGTGGAGGTGGAACTTTTCGAATACAGACTCACCGGCATTGAAGGGAGCATCGCGCGCTTTGTCATCGAATGCTCGTCTGGCACATACATCCGTTCGCTGGCGCATGAAATGGGCCAAAAGCTGGGCTGCGGCGCGCACCTGGCGGAGATCGAGCGCACTGCCGTTGGCGAGTTTTCGCTGGAACAAGCGATCGCGCTCGAAGAACTCGCGGAAGCCAGGCAGGCCGGAAAATTCGCGGAGTGCGTGATCCGGCTGGAAAACCTGCTGCCCAATTTCCCGCGCGTTAACGTGTTGCCGGTAATTGAGAAGCGCGTGCGCCACGGCTCGAAGTTCAACATTTCGATCGCGCAGCTTCAGCCGGGCCGCGTCGAAGTTCCTCCGGGCGCGACAACACAGCTCGATGGCGGAGAGCCGAAACCCCAGCGGCTTCGCGTTTTCGGACAGCAGGACAAACTGATCGCCATCGCGGAAGCTGTGGTTCCCCGCACATACCAGCCGGTTGTGGTGTTCGAGCCTTTGCCGTAAGCTGCTCGCGCGAGCGCTAGCTCGTATCCAAACTCAATTTCAGATAGACAAATGCAAACTCGCGACGACGTTCGACTTTGGACGGACTACGGCGGAGGCTGCTGCGCTGGAGGAGCAGCCGGCGCTAGCGGAGGCGTTTGCGGAGGTGTTTGCGGAGGTGTCTGCGGAGGAGCCAGCGGAGGCGGTCCTGCAGGCGTCAGGGGAGATTCCCGTCTAGGGCCGCTTGGGGAGCTGATATCGCCGCGGCCTGCAAAAACCGTTCGCGTGACGTGATCCGCAAGACGCAATCTCCGCGGAGTGATCAGAATCAGCAGTTCCCTGTCTTGCAGAGACTTGCTTCTCGACCCGAAAGCATATCCCAGTCCAGGTAACTCGGCGAAGCCGGGCAAACCCGTGATGGAGCGGGTTTCTTCCACATCCGTGATGCCCCCAATCAGCGTCGGCTCGTTCTCTTTTACGCGCACGGTCTGCGACAGTGTGCGATTGGAGATGATGGGGATTCCATTCACACTGTTACCGGTGAGGGCGCGAATCTCGAATTCAAGCTGCAGCGTTACCTCGCTGTTGGGATGCAGGAAGGGCGTAGCTTTGATTTTCACTCCGAGGTCGATGTACTCCGAGCCAGGATAGGGCTGCTGCCCGGCGCCGCCGGCTGTGCTGTTAGCGAATGTCGAAGAGTCCTGAATCACCACCACAGCGCCCTGGCCTGCTGTTTGGCCCTGTGCCAGCAGAGCCACGTCCGGAAGTCCGCTGCTGGTTAACGCGGAGGTGATGAGCGCGGTTGGAGCCGTGGCATTTAAGATGTTGAGCTCGACCGCCTGCGCAAAAGTCCCTTGTCCCTGGCCGATGAAAACACTCAGCGTGTTGGAGCCCTCGTTCGTCACGGCAAGATCGGGGAACGCGCCATTCGCAAAATTTGCGATGGCGATTCCTGCGGGAGTCGCCGCCGTCGCAATGGGTGATCCCTGGGCCGCGCTGAACGCGGCGTCCAGAGTGCTACTCGCCAGCAGGATCGAAACGGAACCCGAAACGGTCGAGCTGCCCTGGTTTACAACGGCAACGTCCGGTACACCGTCCGCATTCAGGTCCGCCGTGGCAATGGCTACGGGGTTCAGTCCGACGGCGATCGGCGAGTTGGTGGCCTCCGTGAACGTTACATTTTGGTTTTGATCAACAGCACTGAGCAGAATAGACACATTGTTCGACGTCTTATTCACAACGGCGAGATCCACTTCCGGGGAATTGTTTGTGGTGTTGATGATGACGTTGCGAAAATTCGCGCTCACCACCGCCACCGGCCCAGTTTCCGAAATCGTGCTGGTATTCGTCAGCTTGAAGGGTGAGCCAGGAAATTCGGTGAACGTGCCGTCTCCGTGGCCCTCGAAAAGCGAAATCGTATTGTCGTCTTGGTTCGCGACGGCAATATCCAGGAAAGTGTCGCCGTTGAAATCCGCGACCACCACCGAGCTTGGAAGTTTTCCGACCGCAAAAGGAGATCCCGGCGCCTCCGTAAAAAGACCGTTGGCTTTGCCGGTCGAGTCCACACTTCCCAGCAAAACGGAAATGGTGTTCGAGGTGGAATTAACCAGGACGACGTCCGGCGGCTGGGCCGTGGAAAACTTGGTGGTGTCGCTGCGGAAAACTCCGGTGCCGATAGCCACTTGCCCGGTTTCCTTGGCGCCCAAGGTGATCGGCGACGGCGTGAACTGAACGAAGTTTCCGTTGTCCTGATTTTGCAAAATGACGAACGTGTTAGCGCCGGTTTGGTTGAACACGACCGCAAGATCTCGCAGGCTGCCGCCGGTGAAGAAGTTTGCCGCCAACGCGGACGGATTGGCCCCCACGGCAAAGGAGGTTTCCGGGAAAATCGTGGAGCCGGGCGTCGCAATCGACGTCCCTCCGGTCCCCAGGCTTCCGGAGAGCAGGGAGAGCGTGACCGGAAAGCGATCGCCGACGAACAGCGTGGCGGGCTTCCCTTCCTGGGCGCGCATCATTGCCTGGCGCCCGCTTTGCACCAGCGAGAGCGAATCGGAAAAATCGGCAGCGACGGTGGGAAGCGTGAGCAGAAAAGTGGTCAGGCCGCCTCCCACGGGTATGACCGACGGAACGCTCGAAAATCCTTTGCCGGCAAAAACTTGCTGAAGGTTCGTGAGCAGATTGGCGATGTCCGTAGACGCCTTGAGCCTGTTGAGGTCGCTCGTACTCAGGGGAATGAGGCTTTCGGAAGAAGGAGGCGTAATTCCAAGCTTGCGCGCGGTGTTGCGGTCGACCTCGAGCAGCTCGATCTCCAGCAGGACTTCGCCGCGCGCCTTTTCTACTTGTTGGATAATTTCACCCGCAAGCGCCAGTTTTTCCGGAGTGTCGCGAATGGTAATGGAGCGGCTCTTGGAATCGAGCTCAATATGGGCAGTGCCGGTGATGTCGCGTAGGATGCGAAGGAGTTCGGTCACATCTTCGGGGCCGACGGCTGCGGAAAGTGGAAAGGTTTGTTGCAATTGCAGAGCGTATTGCCGGCGCTTCTCCTGCGTATCCTGCGCTACGAACATCAACGTGGAATTCAGCGGGCGCCAAAATGTGCCTGTCTGAGTGCTCAGGACGGAGAGAGCAGTGGTGAAGTCTACATTGTCCAGGTGCAAGCGCACATTCCGGGGGTTCAGATCCGGGTCAAACGTCGCTTTGACGCCGAACAAAGCAGCCAACTGCTCGTACACCGCTTTTGTGTCTCCGCGCAGATCCAAGTCACGCTTTCCGCTTTGCGGCTCGAGTTTTGGAACGCCCGAGAATTCCCCGGTTGGCTTCGCAGTGGGTTCCTCTTCCATCTTACTCAGCTGTGCGTAGCGCTCCTGCACCATCGGGTTCCCCGGATCGATCATCAGCGCAGCGGCCAATTCTTGCGTTGCTTGCTCCATGTGTCCTTCTACCGCGTTGCGTTCCGCGGCTTCGACGTGGCGGCGGACCAGCCTGGAGCGCAGCGTTGCCGTATGTTCAATCAGATTGGCGTCCGGCGGGGCGTAACGAGCAGATTCTTCGTAGAACGCAAGCGCTTCCTCCAGGCGGCCGGCCGCTTCGGCCTGTTCAGCCAATTCCAGAGCCTTCTTTGCATGTTTGGGATCGGGCCGAGTGCTGTCCGACTGTGCCGGCGAAGCCGGGGACGCTCCCGCCGGAGCCTGGACACACAGAAGCAACGCAGACAGAAGCATAGAAGCGGCTTGGCGTAGACTGCGCATTGCGTGAATAGGATACCCTATCCTTATCTCTTGGTAATCGGACCTAATTGGTCCGGTTGACGGAAGTCCATCGTTGCGATACACTTAAAAAGTAGTTGCAAACGATTTACAACTGGAGATCGACCTGTGCTTTCGGCTTTTCTCATCGCGCTTCGGGAGGGTGTGGAAGCCTCCCTCGTCGTAGGCATCATCCTCGTTTATCTTTCCCGCACGGGCCGTGGCCATCTGGCGCGTTTCGCCTGGTATGGCGTGGCGGCCGCGGCCGCGCTTAGCCTGGGCGTTGCGGTAGCCCTGGAGCGCTTCCGTATCAGCGAAGACGGCTTTGAGGGGCTGATGCTCCTGGTCGCCTCGGTGTTCGTCATTACGATGATCGTATGGATGAACCGAGTTGCGCGCCACCTGAAAAAAGAAATCGAGGCCAAGGTGGAGGCCTATGCGGAGCGTGCCGGCAAGGCGGCGGGCTGGGGGATTTTCCTGTTCGTGTTCCTGATGGTCCTGCGCGAGGGCGCGGAGCTGGCGCTGATTTTGCGCGCGGTGGAGCTTTCCAGCGAGGGATTGCAGACGTGGATCGGAACGATTGCCGGCATTGGTGCTGCCGTGGCGGTCGGCTTGTTTTTCTTTAAAGGCACACTGCGCGTGCCGCTGCACCGTTTTTTTGCGGTGACCAGCGCCATTTTGATGCTCGTGGCGTTTCAGCTCGCGCTGACAGGTTTGCATGAGCTGAGCGAGTCGCAATGGCTGCCTTCGAGCAAGCAGGAGATGGCACTGATCGGCCCCATCGTGCGAAATGAGCTCTTTTTCTTTGTGTTTATTTTCGGCGCGGCGGCGTTGCTGGTATTGCGCGAATGGCAGTCTGCTTCGCATGCCAAGGCTGCGAACGAAGCCACCGGTGAAGCCGAAAAAAGATTGCTCGAATCGCAAAATCGCCGCCAGGGTAGCTGGATGATCGCCGCAGTCGGCGCATGCTTGGTGGTGATCCTCGTACTGACCGCGGATTTCATTTACACGCGCGCGAACTCCGCGCCGCCTTCCGCGCGAGCGGTCACCGCGGTTGGTAATGTGGTGCGCATTCCCGTGAGCGAAGTACAGGACGGAAGCCTGCATCTTTATACCGTCAACGCCCGCAATCAGTCGCTGCGGTTTCTGATTATCAAGAAGCCGAACGGTTACGGCACGGCTTTGGATGCTTGCCGGATTTGCGGCGCGGAAGGCTATCGCCAGGATGGGCAGAATGTCATCTGCCGACACTGCGGCGCGGCCATCTATGTGCCTTCGATCGGGGATCAGGGCGGATGCAATCCCATCGGCGTGCCGTCGCGCGCCGACGGTGCGGATTTAGTGATCGATATTTCGTCTTTGACGCAAGCCGCGAAAGAAATACCGCAATAGAGTGCGGGTGCGGTTGGAGACGCTGGTTGGCCGCCAGGCGACGGAAGGTCGTCAGTGGTAAGTCATGCGCTTCAGTGCGGAGAAGAAACAACGAGGAACACTCTGGGGCATATTTTGCTGACCACTGAAAACTGACAACTGAAAACTAAAATCAAAAGGTTTTCAAATAGCGATGTTTCTAAGAATTGTTGCCGATTCCTTCGGACGCCGTCCGCGCCACAAGCTCCTGACCGGAGCGGCGCTCGCGCTCGGTATGGGTGTGGCGACGGCAGCGCTCAGCGTTTCGCTGGATGTGGGCGACCGTCTGGCCAAGGAATTTCGCAGCTTGGGCGCGAATCTCCTCGTGACGCCGCAAGCGGACTCCTTGCCGCTCGAAATCGGCGGCGTGGATTATCGTCCTGTGAATGCGGGCGCGTATCTCCCGGAAGCCGACCTGCCTAAACTGAAGACCATTTTCTGGCACAACAACATCATCGCCTTCGCGCCGATGTTAGAAACTCAGGTGCTGGCGGAGAAAGATTCAATGCAAGTCCTGCTTCGAAACGATCTCAGGCCGGACATTCAACTGATCGGGACGTGGGCTCAACACGGGGTTCAGTTATCGGATGGGCGGAATTTCACAACTGGCGTGGAAAACACGAATTCTTGGTGGCGTGTTGATGGTAACTGGTTTCACGATGATGCGGACGAATGCATTGTTGGAAAGAATCTAGCTGGGAAGAAAAACATCAAAATCGGTGATGAAATTCTAGTTTATGAAGTAACGTCCATCAATCCTCCAATTAAGGTAAATCTTGCGCCGCTGGCGGATGTTTTCGACAAGGTTCTGTCTGGCAGTGATCTGAAGATCAAAGCCGATTCCCGGAGTCAGGAACAACCGCTTGGATCTTATCTTAGGGAGCGGATCTCGGTCCAAAATGAACGCGGCGCCAAAGTCGACAAAATGTATTTCCAGCATAAGTTGCGCGTAACTGGCGTTCTCTCCTCTGGTGGACCAGAGGACGATGCAATCGTCGCTTCCCTCCCGGTTGTCCAGAAAATGACGGAAAAGCCTGGACAGTACCGCAAACTCTATGTAAGCGCGCTGACAAAACCGGAGGATGATTTTGCGCGGCGGGATCCGAAAACCATGAACCCCGATGAGCTTGAGCGCTGGTCCTGCAGCCCGTATGTGTCGTCCATTGCATATTCGATCAGGCAGGTCCTGCCCGGGGCCGATGTGCGCGTGATTCGTCGTGTAGCGGAAGGCGAAGGACAGATTCTGACTCGTGTTCAAATGCTCTTGTGGCTGGTGACCGGGGCGGCGCTGCTTGCCGCGGCGCTGGCAGTCGGTGCGTCTGCAGCAGCATCCGTAATCGAACGCCGAACAGAAATCGGGCTGATGAAAGCGCTTGGTGCAGGTTCGGGCACCGTTGGCTTCTTGCTTGCGGCGGAACAGCTGCTCCTCGCATTCGTCGGCGGAGGAGTTGGATACGCGCTGGGAATCCTCCTCGCGCGGCTGCTCGGTGAGAAGATCTTCGGCGTCGCTCCGGAGCCTTCCCTCATCGTCTTTCTCGTGGTTGTGGCACTCGCTGCCGGCGTTACGATTCTTGGCAGCGCTCTTCCCCTGCGTCGTGCTTCCCGCTACGAGCCAGCGCCCATCCTGCGAGGCGAATGATGGCCGCCCTCCACACCACCAACCGAGCCATGTTCTGGCGCATCATCCGCCGCCTCTTCGGCGCCAATCCCGGCCGCCTCTTCGTCATGCTGCTCGCCCTCGGCGCCGGCGCCGCCGTCACCGCCGCCCTCCTCAATCTCCAGGTCGACGCCAAGCGCCGCCTGACCACGGAATTCCGCGCCTTTGGGCCGAACGTGCTGATCATTCCGAAAGGAGCTTCAGCGGCAAGTCCCGAGACGCTGCCCGAGTCCACCGTCCATTTGGTGCCCGCGAGTTCCTCCAGCGGCCGCGTTGCCGTATTGTCTACTCTCTATTTGGTTGCCAGCGTTTTCGTTCCACAGTCGGGAAAATCTCTCTCTGCCGTGATCGTTGGGTCCAATCCGCTGGCGATTCTTACAGGCTCGGTGGTCCCTTCTCCGACTCCCGGGGCTATTCTGAATGTGCCAACCCCATCGCCGGGACAAGCGTGCGTGGTGGGTGCACGAGCTGCAAAACAGATGAGCCTTCAGCAAGACACGGAACTCGTCTTAACCGGCGGTGACCGCCGCGAGTCGTGCCGCGTCGCTAACTTTCGCCAGGCCGGTGGACCGGAGGACGACCGCATCGCGATCGGATTGCGAGCGGCGCAAAGCTTGGCTGATCTCCCACATCGCATCAGCGCGATCGAGCTGATCGTTCCAGGCACTCCCGGCGAAATCCAAAGCTACATCACGGATCTTCAACGCCTGATTCCCGATGCTGAAGTCCGCCCGATTCGGCAGTTCACGGAAGGCGAAGCGAAGATTTACGATCGGATCAGCGGGTTACTGACGACGACGGTGGCGATTGTGCTTGTGCTCACAGGCCTCTGTGTGATGGCGGCGATGACCAACGTGGCGATGGAACGAAAGATGGACGTTGGCTTGATGAAGGCCATCGGCGGCTCGATGCGCCGCGTGCTGCGGCTCTTTCTGGCAGAAGCGGCGCTGTTGGGCCTTGCAGGCGGCGTAATCGGCGCGGCCGCGGGCATCTTTCTATCCATCGGTTTAGGAAAAGCCGTTTTTGGCGTGGCGGCGCGCCCGCGGCTGATTGTGTATCCTGTAGCTGTGGCGCTGACGATCCTTGTAGCGATCATCAGCGCGTATCCGCTGCGGCGGCTGGCGAGTATCCGCCCCGCATCGGTGTTTCGAGGTGAAGCGTGAGCTCCGTCGTCCAAGCGCCGCCGCTGACCGCGGCGACGCAAGTGGTCATCGAAAATCTGACCAAGCAGTACGGCGCGTTGTGCGCGCTTGGCGGCGTCAGCTTTGGCGTGAACACTGGCGAGTGGGTTGCTCTGATGGGGCCTTCCGGCTCCGGAAAAACCACGCTGATCAATATCCTCGGCGGACTGGACACGCTATCCTCCGGCCGCGTGGTTGTTGATGGCGTCGACCTTTCAAAACTTCGTGAAAACGAAATCGTGCGTTACCGCGCGGAAAAAGTCGGCTTCGTGTTCCAGCAATTTCATCTCGTGCCGTATCTCACGGCGCTCGAAAACGTGATGCTGGCGCAGTATTTTCACAGCATCACGGACGAAAAGCAGGCGGCGGAAGTGCTGAAGCGCGTGGGCCTCGGCGACCGCCTGGAGCATCTTCCCGCGCAGCTCTCGGGCGGCGAACAACAACGCGTGGCCATAGCCCGCGCGCTGATCAACCAGCCGAAGCTGATTCTCGCCGACGAGCCGACAGGAAATCTCGACGAAGCCAACGAAGCCATCGTGCTTCAAATCTTCCGCGAGTTGCACAACGCGGGCCACACCATCCTGATGGTCACGCACGACCCGGACATCGCGCGCCAGGCCGACCGCCGCATCGAGCTTGCCCACGGCCACTTGCACTTCGACACCGCGCAGCACGGCCCGGGCCATCCGCTCGCCTGTCCTCTGGCGGACACGGCCGATTGTTGCACCGCCGTTTCCACCGACGACGAAATTCGCTTCGACCATCTGCTCGAACAAATCTGGATTTTCGGCGAGGAAGGGAAACCCGCTCAGGCGGCGAATCTTCACGCCACCGGCCCGGCGGGGAAGCTTCCGGTGGTATCGGATGAACCCGCCGCACGCGTTCTTTCGCGTATGTCCGATCTGCGCTTAGTGGAACTTCAAAACGGGGAAGTGCAACTCACCCCCGTCGGCAGCCAGCGCGCGCGCGGCGTCGTCCGCCGCCACCGCCTGGCCGAGCGTCTCTTCAAGGATACTTTTTCCATTGACGACACCGAAGCCCACACGCAAGCCTGCAAATTCGAACACATCATCAGCCCGGAGCTGGATCAGCGCATTTGCACTTTTCTGGGGCACCCGAAGACTTGCCCGCATGGGAATCCCATCCCGCCAGGCGATTGTTGCGACGGCAAGCCCAAAGGCTAAGTTCATTTCGAAATCATGCCCACTCCTGCTGACCCGCGAAAAAAGCCCACAAACATCAAGATCCACATTTCGAACGGCGCCGGTATAGACATTTCCTGGGCCGACGGTCACGCTAGCCACTACGATTTCACTTATCTGCGCGAAGAGTGCCCCTGCGCAACATGCAGCGATGCACGCGGGAAGAAGACATCCCACGGCGCGGAACCAGCTCCGGCGTTTCTATCTTCTCCCGCGCTGCCCATGTTCAAGCCCAAGCCCCGCGCGCAAGCCGCCACCCAGATCGGCAGCTACGCGATTCAGCTCAGCTTCTCCGACGGCCATTCCACCGGTATTTACAGCTACGACTATTTCCGCATCATCTGCCCCTGCGCGGAATGCGCTAAAGCCTTCCGCACTCCGGAAACCTAGACCAATTCAGCAATTCGCGGGGCGCTTGGCTAGACTTAGAGCCGCAAAAATGCGAGCATTCCAACCTGCAACTTAGCGAAACCCAGACATGAGCAGCACTCCCAATAGCCCCGCTGCCGCAGGCAGCCGTGGCCGCGGAATTCCGCGTGTTCTCGTCGCCACGACGGCGCTCCTGAGCTTCATCTCGTTTTGGCGCGCCGCGGCGATCGTCCTCAACGATCTCGCGTCTTCCGCCTACTACGCCGGCGGCGAAGCCGAAGCCTACATCGGCAAAGCCGCGCCGTGGTTCATCCTCGGCATCATGCTCTTCTCGTACGCCGTGCGCGCCATCTATGTCGAGAGCTGTAGCATGTTCGTGCGCGGCGGCGTCTATCGCGTCGTCAAGGAAGCGATGGGCGGAACGCTTGCCAAGTTCAGCGTTTCCGCGCTGATGTTCGACTACATTCTCACCGGCCCCATCAGCGGCGTTTCCGCCGGCCAATACATCGTCGGCCTCTGCAACGAAACATTCGACTACGTCCACCTGAATCTGCACATCTCCCCGGGATCCGGTGCCGCCGTATTCGCTATTCTCGTCACCATTTATTTCTGGTGGTACAACGTCAAGGGCGTCCACGAGTCCAGCCAGAAGGCCATGCGCATCATGCAGGTCACCACCGTGATGGTCGTGATCCTGATCGCCTGGTGCATCTATACCGTCTGGCTGCGGCATCCCGCGCTTCCGCCGTTCCCTTATCCGAAAAACCTGAAGCTTGAGCCCAATGCCATGGGCTGGCTCTACGGCGTGCACTTCGCGCATTTCGCCGGAATCATTGCCATTTTCATCGGTCTGGGCCATTCCGTGCTGGCCATGAGCGGCGAAGAATCGCTCGCCCAGGTGTACCGCGAAATCGAGCATCCCAAACTGCCGAACCTGAAGAAAACCGGCCTGGTTATTTTTATTTACAGCCTGGTGTTCACCTCGCTGGTCTCGTTTTTCGCGGTGATGATTATTCCCGACAACATTCGCCAGAACTTTCTGGAAAACCTCATTGGCGGCCTGGCCATGAATCTGGAGGGGCCGTTTCTGATAAGGCTCGTCTTCCACGGTTTCGTTGTAGTCGTGGGCACCATGATTCTCGCGGGCGCGGTGAATACGGCGATTGTCGGTTCGAACGGCGTGCTCAACCGCGTCTCCGAAGACGGCGTTCTGGCGGACTGGTTCCGCCAGCCGCACCGGCGATTCGGCACGTCACATCGCATCATCAACGTGGTCGCGGCGCTGCAGGTGATCACCATTATCATCAGCCGCGGCAACGTCACGTTTCTCGCGAACCTCTACGCCTTTGGCGTGATCTGGAGCTTTGCGATGAAGGGCCTGGCGGTGCTCATCCTGCGCTACACGCACCCGGGTGATCGCGAGTACCGCGTGCCGCTGAACTTTACGATTTTTGGCGTGGAAATCCCGCTCGGTCTCGGCCTGATCACGCTGACCCTGCTCGGCATTGCCGTCGTAAACCTCTTCACGAAAAAAGACGCGACCATCGCCGGCGTTACCTTTTCCGTCGTCCTTTTCATCGTCTTCACGCTCTCGGAACGATATACCCATCATCGCCGCGGCAACACCAAGCACGTCGAGATGGACCAGTTCCATCTCGAAATGGAAGGCGAGCTGACTCCCCAGGCCGTCGGCGCGCGCCCCGGCAACATTCTCGTCCCCGTCAGCAATCTTCACGCCTTGTATCATCTGGGGAATGTGCTCGACCGCGTCAAACCTGGCCGCCGCGACGTCATCGTGCTTCACGTTCGCCTGCTGCGGCGCTCCGCCTCGGGCGAGTACGAACTCGAAGCCGAACAGCTTTTCGGCAGCATCGAGCAGCAGCTCTTTTCGCAAGCGCTGGCGCTCGCGGAAAAACGCGGCAAGTCCATCCGCCTGGCCGTGGTCGCTGCCAACAATCTCTCGGATGGTATTCTGCGCGCGGCAACATCCCTGCAATCCAGCACCATTGTGCTGGGGCATTCCACGCACGAGAGCACCGAAGAGCAGGCCCGGCTGATCGGTGACGCCTGGGAAAAACTGGGCGATCAGCGGCCGCAGTTCAACCTGGAAATTCACATGCCCAACGGGGACAAGGTTTACAAAGTCCTCGGGCCGCATGCGCCCAATCTGACCGCCAATGAGGTCAATCTCCTGCACCGGCTATGGCTGCGATTCAGCGATGCCTTGGCGCCGCAAGAAATGCACCATCATGACGTGGTGCACTTCGCGCTGGAAGAAGTACAAAAGGAGTTGGACGAAGGACACGAGGACATCGTGTTCGTCCGCCTGCGCGCCCATCTGGAGGCCAACCAGAAGAAGAAAGACGCGAAGAGCTGAGGAAAGCAGTAGTTAGTCCTTAGTTTTTAGTTGTGAGCGCGCTATGGGAAACCACTGGCGATCCTTCTTTTGCGCTATTCCAATTCTAATTTCTGGTTTGTCCTCGAAAATGCCGCCTTCCTAATCTCGATCCGTCCGTAACTCCTGCTAACAACTTAATACTTAGAACTAAAAACAGTTCGCTGGCGTCGAGACACCGCGTCAAGCAAGTTGCGACGTGCAATGGCCGCATCGCTTCGCGGCGAGAGGAATCGGCATGGCGCATTGCGGGCAATCCTTGGTGGTCGGAACCGGAACTGGTTTTGGCGCGAAACGATTAATCTGCTTGACCACAAGAAAGACGCAAAAAGCCACGATCAGGAAACTAATAACGGTGTTAAGAAACAGGCCGTAATTGATAGTTGCCGCGCTGGCGGCCTTCGCATCCTTGATCGTTGCGTAGGATTGTCCGCTCAGATTGATGAACAGGTCAGAGAAATTCACAGGGCCGAGCAGCTTCCCGATCGGCGGCATGATCACGTCTTCCACCAGCGAGGAGATGATCTTCCCGAAGGCCCCGCCGATAATCACGCCGACGGCCAGGTCAAGGACGTTGCCCCGCATGGCAAATTCTTTGAATTCTTTGAGCATGGGCCCTCTCCTTTTTGCTTTTGATGAGTGTCAAGGACTGCCCTGGGCCGAATCCGGTCGCTGGAAGGGCTGTCTGTGTCGCGGATTATAGCTGAAGCTGGCGGGAATCCGATTACTCAAGAGAAAAAACAGAGAAAAACTGCTTTCGCGCTTAGCGCGGGCGAAAGATCAGCATTGAGCCGATAATTCCGCGCAACATCAGCACTGCGCCACCAGCCGCCAGCAGCGGTCCCACCCACGAAAAGGGCACGCGCGAAATCACCAGCATCAAGAGACCGAGAAGCGCGAGCGAGAGCCCGCGCGTCCAGTTTTGCCAACGCGCCCACCATTGGCCTGGCTTGTAGAGCGCACGGAGGCCCCAAAGAATCAGCGCCACGCTGAGGATCAACCAGGCAACGCTGTGCCGATCCACATAAATCCGGCGCGCCACGCCCAGCCAGACAACCAGCAGGCCGAGCAAGGCAAAGATCACTTCGATCATGAGTCGAAGGAGCTTTTCTGGCGAAAGCATTCGCACGCTTGGTGTTTACGCGATGCGCTCGATGCGCACCTTTTGCAGCGTCACTGGCGTGCGGGGACGGTCGCTGGAGTCTCGCGCCACGTTCGAAATTTTGTCCGCCACGTCCTGGCCTTCGACGACTTCGCCGAAGATTGTGTGGCGATTGTCCAGCCACGGCGTCGCCGCCACGGTGATAAAGAACTGGCTCCCATTGGTTCCCGGCCCGCTATTGGCCATCGAAAGTTTTCCCGCTTTCGAATGCTTCAGCGACGGATGAAACTCATCAGCAAATTTGTAACCCGGTCCGCCCATCCCGCTTCCTTGCGGGCAGCCGCCTTGAATCATGAATTGCGGAATGACGCGGTGGAAAATCAGCCCGTCGTAGAAGGGACGCTTCTCTTTCTGCCCCGTCTTCTCGTTCGTGAATTCCTTGGTGCCTTCGGCGAGTCCCACAAAGTTCGCAACCGTCTTTGGCGCTTCTTTTTCGAGCAAGCGCACCACCACGTTTCCTTGGGAGGTTTCAAAAATGGCGTACGTTCCTGCCGGTCGGCTCATGCGTTCTCCTTGCGTGCCGCATCATGGTACACGAGGCGGAGTAAGCCGCGCCACTTTGCCGTGGGTAAACGATTGCCGGCAGCTTGTCCTATCCTTCTTTTACGGCTGCAAACCTCAGCCGCACATAATCAGCCGTCCATTTGCCTTCCGAATCCGCGAGCTCGGGCCGCAACACTTCACGCACTTCCGCCAGGTACGCAGGACGCTCCGCGGGCGGCAAGCACGCTAGGAAGCTTTCTCCGAAGGTCTCCAGCCAACCGGTAACGTCTCCCGGAAGGGGTGTCGGACGAGGGACAAGAGCGATGTGGCGCACCGAAAAACCAGCCTTGTTCAGCAGCGCGGAATACTCTTCGACCGTCGGAAAATACCACGGAACCGCGGCCGCTCCGTCTAACCCACGCCGATCGAGCGCATCAACGAGTGCCTTCTTGATTTTCGCGACGCACCCGTACCCGCCAAGCTCCGCCACAAACCGGCCATTCCGCCGCAGCGTCCGCCATACGCCGCGGATCACCGCCTCGGGATTCCTCATCCAGTGCAGCGCGGCGTTGCTGAATACGGCGTCAAACTCCTCGTCGAAGGAGAGTTTCTCGCCGTCCATGACGCGAGCCTCCAAACCGAGCTTTCGCGCTGCTTCGATCTGAAGACCGCTGCCGTCAACTCCAACCATTTCGCATCCCATTGCGGCAAGCTTGGCCGTCAACACGCCGTCTCCGCAGCCGAGATCAAGGATACGCTCTCCCGGACGAGGATCGAGTAACTCGACCACCGGCCCGGCGAGGTCGCTGACAAAACGAGCGTTGCGGGCGTAACGATCCGGGTCCCACGTTTGCGCGGAGTGCATTCGAGAAAGCCGCTGCGCCGGCGGCTACCAGCCCTTCTGTTTGCGGAGTTCGGTGATATGCGCGGTGTGGTGTTTCCCATGCCATTCGTAGAGGAAGAGGAGCCAGTCGACGGTTCGCTCGCCGTTCTCCGGGTGGACCAGCTTGCGCGCGAATTGCTCCGGCTTCAGGGATCGCCAGATTCGAACCCAGCGGTCATGCACCGAATCCATCAACGTAAGCGAAACCTCTATCGGGGTCGAGTTCGAATCCGCTAGTTTCGCCCAGGCCGCTTCGTCGTACGGCTTGATCGTTGGGTTGTCCTCGGTCAACGCAAGTTTCAGTCTCACGTAAGCGTTCAAGTGGCTGTCCGGGACGTGATGCACGAGCTGACGCACAGTCCAGCCTCCTTGACGATACGGCGTGTCGAGCTGTGCGTCATTCAAGCCTTTTACAGCAGCACGCAGTTTGGCTGGCGTTGACGCAATCTCGTCCATCGCTTGTTGGCGGCGTGCCGGAGAGACTTGCGCGGGCATTTCAAATTTTCCGATCGGGTACCTCGGATCCATCGTGGTTTTCTCCTCAGGTAACCTATGGTTTCTCAGGACTATAACGGCCGCGCTTGGTATTGGTCAACGCAACTCTCCGCCAACCCCTCTCCAATTTGGCTGCCCCGAATTCCGAATCGCGAAGAAGGGAATGCTACAATAACAAGCCCATGAATCCGGCGGGTGCACTGCTGAATCTAATTGTTGGAGACAAACGGAATGCAAAACGTGGTCATCATCGGTAGTGGATGCGCCGGTCTAACCGCAGCCATCTACGCAGCGCGCGCAAACCTCAAACCGCTCGTCCTGGACGGCCACGAGCCCGGCGGCCAGCTTTCCCTCACCACCCACGTGGAGAATTATCCCGGCTTTCCCGACGGCATCATGGGGCCGGAGCTCATCGAGAATATGCGCAAACAGGCGAAGAAATTCGGCACGGAGTTCAAAGCCGGCGCAGTCTCGGAAGTGGACTTGAGCAAACGCCCATTTCGCATCAGCGCCGGAAAAGAGACGTATGAGGCCAAAGCGCTGATCGTGGCTGCAGGGGCTTCCGCGCGCCTGTTAGGTTTGAAAGGCGAGAAAGAATTGATTGGCCACGGTCTTTCCACCTGCGCGACTTGCGACGGCTATTTTTTCCGCGGTAAGCCCATTGCCGTGGTCGGCGGCGGCGATACCGCCATGGAGGAAGCTAACTTTCTCTCCCGTTACGCCAGCAAGGTCCATCTTATCCACCGTCGCAACGAGTTCCGCGCTTCCAAGATCATGATTGACCGGGCCAAGGCGAACGAGAAAGTGGAGTTCACTACTCCTTTTGTGGTCGAAGAGATTCTGGCTCCCAAAGGCCACGTCGAAGGCGCGCGCTTGCGCAATCCGGAAACCAAGGAAACGCGGGAACTTGCCCTCGATGGCGTTTTCGTCGCCATTGGCCACGACCCGAATACCATCGTCTTCAAAGGGAAACTCGACATGGACGCAAACGGATACCTGCTCGCCAAGCACGGCAGCCTGACCGCGATTCCGGGCGTATTTATCGCGGGCGACGTGCAGGATCATCGCTACCGCCAGGCGGTTACCGCCGCGGGCTCCGGCTGCATGGCGGCCATTGACGCGGAAAAGTTTCTGGAAGAGCACACGCACTAGTTTCAGCCATTCCAGACTGCCATAATTGACCCCGCATGCTCCGCTCCACGCTTCTGAAGCTCTCCGAAAACAAAGGCTTCGCCAATTGGGTCACCTCCAATGGCACAACCCGCCGCATGGCGCGCCGTTTCGTCGCCGGCGAATCGCTGGACGAAGCCATCGCCGCCGCCCGCCGCTGCAATGATGCCGGAATGCTCGCCAGCCTCGATTATCTTGGGGAAAACGTTTCTACCACTGGAGATGCCCAGCATTCCCGCGACACCTATCTCGAAATCTTCGAACGCATCGCCACCGAAGGAATCCAAGCCAACGTCTCCTGTAAGCTGACGCAGCTCGGCCTCGATCTTAATGTTGATTTCTGCCAGGGCCTGGTCATGTCCATCGTGGAGTTTGCCGCCCGCTTCGACAATTTTTTGCGCGTGGATATGGAAAGCTCGCTCTACACCCAGCGCACTATTGACCTCGTCAAGCGCGTGCGCGTCAGGAACCCCGCCGTCGGCACGGTGATCCAATCCTATCTCTATCGCAGTGAAACCGATGTTACCGACTTGCTGGCATACGGCTGCCGCATCCGCTTGTGCAAGGGCGCCTACAAGGAATCAGAAGAAGTTGCCTATCCGGAAAAAGCGGACGTTGATGCCAACTACGTCCGCCTGATGCAGATGCTGCTCTCCAGTGGCTTCTATCACGGGATTGCCACTCATGATCCGAAGATGATCGCGGCCACCATCCGCTTTGCCGCCGCGAAACAAATCTCCAAGGACGATTTCGAGTTTCAGATGTTGTATGGAGTTCGCACCGACTTGCAGCGCCGTCTCGTCCGGGACCGATACCGCGTGCGCATCTACATCCCGTTCGGTGGCGACTGGTTTCCATATTTCATGCGCCGCCTCGCCGAGCGCCCTGCCAACCTCGGGTTCCTGCTGCGCAACTTGTTCCGCAAGTAACGCAGCCTCGCAACTATAGCTTTTGACAGACAGTGACGCCGTCGCGCAGCGGAATCAACACGGGGTAGAGCTCTTTCGAAGCGTAAACAATGCGGTTGAATTCTTGGATGCCATGCGTGTCCGCGTCGTCGAGCGCCGCCGGCCGCGCCGCTTTGCCGGACCACAGCGTATTGTCCGTGATGAATAAACCCCCACGGCGCAGCTTTGGCAGCCCCGCGCGCAATGCGGCCGGGTATTGAGATTTGTTCACGTCGTTGAAAATAAGGTCGAATTTGCCCGGCGCTTTCTTCACCAGTTCAAGAGCGTCGCCGACTCGCACCTCGATCCGCTTGGCCACGCCCGCGCGCCGGAAATAATCCTTGGCCCGGCGCGCTTTTTCCGGATCGCCGTCGGTGTAAATCACTTTTCCCTTGGGTCCCGCGGCCCGCGCCAGCCAAATGGTCGAATACCCGATGGCCGAACCCATCTCGAAAATTCGCTTTGCGCCGGAAACCTGCACGAAGAGCGACAGCATCCGCGCCACCGCCGGCCCGATAATCGGCACGTCGTGCTCTGCGGCATACGCCTCAATCTCGCTGACAACCGCATCGCGTCCGGGCAACAAATCGTAAACGTATTGCTCGACGTCCTCCTGGATATACCCACTTCGCAGGTTCTCGCTCAGAATCACAATTTTCCTCCTGGCCAAACGCGCGCTTCGTTTTTAGTTGGAACCCAGTCCTAGCAACGACCGGATGGAATTTTCATATGTGCTTCGTGTCCCCTCGCCAAGCACATGTCCAATCAGACTCCCGTCCTTCGCGTAAAAAAATGTTGCCGGAAGCGCCCCACTCCACCCCGGGAAAACGGACTGATCAAACGCCGTCGCGTCCCCCGGTTTTTTCCGGTAATTCGTGAATACCGGGTGATACCGCGCAAGGAACCGCCGCATCAAAATCATGTCGCCATCATCATCCATGCTGATTCCCACGACCTTCAGCCCCTGCGGACCATATTGCTTGGCCAGCTCATTCAGCATGGGGTACTCGTCGCGGCAGGGCTCGCACCACGTCGCCCAGAACGTAACCAACAGCGGTTTCCCACGGTACTGCTGCAACAATTTCTGATAGCCGTCCCCATCAATCAGCTCCGGATCGCGTACAGCAGCAGCTTTGGGAGCCTGCGGCGCAGCAAAGGGCGTCACAAACGCGAGCATCATCAGTACGACAAAAGCGGTCCGAGTTCTCATTGGCCTGCCTCCCACCTCTATTCTATCCACACGCCCGCCGGTTGAGAAAGTCATTCGGCCCGCGTACAATTACATTACGCCGCTTGCTGGTCCCAGTAGCCGCGTGGTATAAGCAATTTTTGGCTGGTAGTATTGTTTCCCGCGGCGAGCCACCGGCCCGCCGCCCGAACAAAGGAGATCCCTAATGGCCTATGTGATTGCCGAGCCGTGCATCGGCACAAAAGACACCGCCTGCGTGGATGTTTGCCCGGTGGACTGCATTCACCCGCGCAAGGACGAACCGGCGTTTGAGGCTGAAACGCAACTGTACATTCATCCCACCGAGTGCATCGATTGTGGCGCTTGCGTCCCGGTCTGCCCGGTGACCGCCATCTTCGCTCTCGAAGATCTGCCGGAAAAGTGGAATAGCTTTACGCCCATCAACGCCGATTGGTACGCCAACAAGAAGTAGCGCGTTCTGGCACGGCTGGATAAAACTTGGGAATATCTCGCGGCACGCTTTGGCGCGCCGCTTTTTTTTGTCCTGCCTATCTTTGCGAATCATCGGTACCTGCTTGCTCCAACCGGCGCAGTCTGTTTCACCATGGATCGGCTTCCAACTCTTTTCGGGGCGCCAACATCTACCTTGCTGACGGATCTGTGCGGAGGTCTTTCGTGAAGTTTGGAATATGGGGCCGTGCGGCTGTTGTTCTGTACGTCGGTTTCTCTATTGTCTCCATAACATCGGCGCAAACCCCGGCTGCGCGCAAACCCGCGCCGCATCCCGCTCCTGCAACTTTGGAAGGAAGCTGGGCTGGCACGCTGCAAGCCGGCGACGCCCTTCTTCATCTCGTCCTCCACATCTCGAAAGAAACAGACGGCTCCTTCAAAGCCACCATTGATAGCTTGGATCAAGGCGTCTACGGCATCGCAGTGGACTCTTTCATACAAGAGGAATCGAATCTCAGCTTCAAGGTCTCCTCCGTGGGCGCTTCTTATGCAGGAACGATTTCAGCCGATCACCGCACCATCGAAGGAGGCTGGACCCAGAGCACTGTGAGCCTGCGGCTTGTATTCCACCGTGAGGCAGCGGGCACCGGCTCGCGCAAGCCTTCTGACGCCATCGCCAGTGCCGAAGGCGTGTGGCAAGGCGCAATCGAAGGAAACGGCATGCGCCTTCGCCTCCAGCTGCACGTCACCCACGATGATCAGAAGCACCTCTTAGCTGCCCTCGACAGCCCGGATCAGGGCGTCAGTGGGCTCCCCGCCGTCAAAGTCAGTCAAAAAGACAGCGTTTTTCACTTTGAGATTCCGGTCGTGAAGGGCTCCTATACAGGCACGCTCAATCCGGCCAGAAACGTGATGGCTGGCACTTGGACGCAAAGCGGCGTGGAGCAGAAGCTCGAGTTTCAGCGCTCGGATCAACTTCTCGCCCAGCTTCGCCCTCAAAACCCCGCGAAGCCCTATCCGTATAAAGAGGAGGAAGTCACTTTTCCGAACGACCGGGCGCACATTTCGCTCTCAGGTACTCTTACACTTCCGCAGGGCCCGGGGCCATTCCCCGTCGTTGTGCTCCTCAGCGACAACGGACCTCGCGATCGCGATGAAACCATCGAGGGGCATCGCCCTTTCCTGGTCTTGTCCGACCATCTGACGCGCAAGGGGATTGCCACTCTGCGTTTTGATAAGCGCGGCGGAGGCAAGTCCACCGGCAACTATGCCGAAGCCACCATCGAGGACTTCGCCGGCGATGCTCAGGCCGCAGTCACTTATCTGAAAACCCGCAAGGATGTGGACCCCAAGCGAATCGGGCTCATTGGCCACAGCGAAGGCGGACTGATCGCTCCCATCGTCGCATCGCGTTCAACGGACGTCGCCTGGTTGGTGTTGCTGGCGGCTCCCGCATTGAAAGGTCAAGACATACTTCTGCTCCAGTCCGAACTCATCATGAAGGTCGCCGGCATTGACGAAGAGCAAATCTCGAGGACCCTCGATTTCAATAGGCAAACCTATGCTCTTGCTCGACAGGAAAAAGATCCCGCGGCATTCGAAACCAAATTGAACGATCTTGTGCAGTCCTCCGGCATGGGGGCGCTTGTGCCGCCTGCCACCTTGCAGGCACAAGTGCGCACGATGGCCTCGCCGTGGTTTCGCTACCTTCTCGACTATGATCCTCTCCCCGCGCTGCAAAAGACGCTGTGTCCGGTGCTCGCCTTGAACGGCAAAAAGGATTTGCAAGTCCCGCCAAAGGAGAATCTTTCCATAATTCAGAAGGCGCTTCAGGACGCCGGCAACAAGGATTCTCAAACCTCAGAAATGCCGGGCTTGAACCATCTTTTCCAGCACTGCCCGACCGGCTCCCCTTCGGAATACGGCGCGATCGAAGAGACCATGGCGCCGGAGGCCCTGGACGCCGTCTCTGCTTGGGTGCTGAAGCACGCCTCTCCGTGAACGACGATGTGTCTTTGTCTGCCGCAGTGCATCTCATCCTCTTGAGTTACGCGGTTCGCGCATCCCTTCCGCGCCTCGAACTCATAAATTTGCGTGGCAGGTTATGATGTCTGGAGAGAAAAAACTGTCCCCATGCCGCAGAATTTCCATCTCGCTCTGCTCATTCACGCGCACCAGCCGTGCGGCAATTTCGAAGATGTGCTCGAAAGAGCCTATGAAACTTCCTATCTGCCGTTTGTCGAACAGCTCGAAAAACATCCGGGCGTTCACCTCGGCCTGCACTATTCCGGCCCCCTCCTGACCTGGTTCGAGGAACATCGGCCCGAATACTTTGTCCGCTTGAAAAATTTGGTTCAGGCCGGTCAGGTTGAACTCGTTGGCGGCGGCTTCTACGAACCCATCCTGGTCTCCATTCCGCAGGAGGATCAGCACGAGCAAATCACGCGCCTCGCCGCCTATCTGGAAAAGCACTTCGGCCGCCTGCCTTCCGGTGCCTGGCTCGCCGAACGGGTCTGGGAGCCGCAGCTTCCCAGCGTGCTCGCCACGGCCAATGTCGCCTACACCTTGGTGGACGATATCCATTTTCTTTCCGCGGGCTTCGAGCCGGAGGAGCTCTTCGGTCCCTATATCGCTGAAGACCGCGGCAAGACCGTCTGGCTCTACCCCGGCCAGAAGGCCCTGCGCTATCTGATTCCCTTCGGCAAAGTGGAAGAGGTCATTGCGTATTTGCGTGACGCTTCCAGCCGTTTTCCCGGCGGCGTAGCCGCCATGGGCGACGACATGGAAAAATTTGGCGTCTGGCCCGGAACGTACAAACATTGCTACACGGACGGATGGCTCGACGAGTTTTTCACCGCGCTTGAAAAGAATTCCGATTGGCTGAAAGTCACGACGCCCGGCGAATACCTTGTTTCTCACGCGCCTCTTGGCCGCGCCGACCTGCCGACCGCTTCCTACACGGAGATGATGGAGTGGGTGCTCCCAACGCGCGTCCGGCAACGCTATCACGCGGTCTTGAAAGAGTTCAGCGCCCGGCCGGAAGTTCTTTCGTTCCTACGCGGCGGATCCTGGCGCGGGTTTTTTCGCAAGTATCCCGAATCCAATCTGCTGCACAAGAAAATGCTGCACGTCTCCGCGCGAATTGCCGCCGCGCCGTCCCAGCACTCTGGCACGAAAGCCCACGAAGACCTGCTGCAGGCTCGCGATCTCCTTTTGAAGGCGCAGTGCAACGACGCTTACTGGCACGGCATCTTCGGCGGAATCTATGCCCCGCACCTCCGTACCGATCCGTGGCGCAATCTCATCCGCGCCGAAGCCATCGCTGATCGCCAGACCCCCGGCGCTCTTGCCGCGCGCGTCGAACTCCTGGATTACGATGCTGACGGCGCTACCGAATTGCTCTTCACCGGCCTGGATTACCAGGCGCTATTGAAGCCCAGTGACGGCGGAACGATCGCCGCGCTCGATTTCCGTCCGGCGGCGGCTACGCTCGTCAACTCCATCCTTCGCCGCCCCGAGTCCTACCATGCCAGCTTGCGCGAAGCTGCGGGAAAGTCTGCTACGGGCGCGGTCGCTTCCATTCACGAACAGACGCGCGTCAAGGAGCCCGGCTTGGAGCGTTTTCTACGCTACGACCGCTGGCCCCGCCACGGATTCCGAATTCTGTTCTTCGATCCTGCGCGCACCCACGCCGACTACGAAAATCTCGAATTGCGCGAGGACGCCGGCTTCGCCGGTGGCGCCTTCACCGTGAAGAACTCCACTCCGAATGACGCCGAGCTTTTCCGGGCAGACTCGTTGATGGTGCACGGCAAGAGCGAAGCCTCGGCGCCCAAGCTGCTGCTCCTCAAGCAATTTACGTTTGGCCCGGCGCCGAGAGGTTGCGAGGTGGCCTGCGAAGTCAGTTTGAAGCTCAAGGAGCCGCTCGACAAACCCGTTGCCATCGGCATCGAGTCGATTGTCAATTTGCTCGCCCCCACGGAACCGGACCGCTTCTTCGAGACGCCCGCGGGCCGCCAGAATCTGCGCTTCAGTGGAACGCTGCCCGGCCCCATCCTCCGCATGGAGGACGGCTGGCAGCGCCTGCGCGTCGCCCTGCACGCGCCATTGATGGATGAGTTCTGGATTGCACCGATTGAAACAGTTTCCGAATCCGAAGAAGGCTTCGAGCGCGTCTACCAGGGCTCCCAAATCCTTGCCGTCTGGCGCCCCGACTTCACCAAACAAAAAACCTGGTCCGCCCGCCTCGTCTGGCGCATCGAAACTTTTTGAGCCTCTTCCTTACTCTTCGAGACTCACTTCAAGTGATCCCCTGCCCATCCGTCTGCCTGGCGCGTCGGTCTTACACGTGGGGGTAACTTTCCTTTCGTTTGTCTCAAATTCTTTCCTTGACGCATCTTGCCCATGCGGTAAAATATTTTCGTAGGCAACTGCGCCCCGGCTCCAGCCGGGGCGTTTTGTTTTTCGTAGGACAGGCATTCTTGCCTGTCCTCTTTCTTTTTCC
>Ga0206952_10009_pt1 | contig 63812 bp, 53 predicted proteins | sample Alteio_BWOrgHeat_39_FD_152966 | JGI IMG/M metagenome (GOLD analysis project Ga0206952, IMG submission 152966) | Enriched cells from forest soil in Barre Woods Harvard Forest LTER site, Petersham, Massachusetts, United States -... | ecosystem: Environmental > Terrestrial > Soil > Temperate forest >... | reverse complement strand
GTGGTGCTATTAAATCAAAAGGCGGAATATTTACCTGGAAGATTTTTTTGTTATTTAAATTTTCCATTTCATAATTTCCAAACATACGGCCAAGTTCGCTGCGAAGGTTACAGCCGCTTACATATTGAAACTGCTTGCCGGATTGTAAAACAGGTTGTACGCCAACAACACCTTCACCTTCTACATCGCGATACTCACCATTACTGTCAAATATATTCCAGCTTCGGCGTAATAATTTTATACTAAAGTCATTATGGTTCTCAATTGTAATACGGTAAGCAAACATAAATTCACTATTGGCAGGGTTGCTGTAGTCTGCCTGGTAAAAACTTTCAACACTAATTTCAACACCTTCAGAAATCTTTGAAGTCATTTTAGTTGTTTACAGGAATAAAGATAAGTATTTGAAATAAAAATGCAGATCATTTGATAACTAAAAATAAGGTTGCATATTTTTAGTTCTGATTTTTTAGTTAATTGTGCAGGTTATTACTGATATATGATTACAGAATCATATTTGGCTTACACAAAATGTTGAAAAAGCTATCATTTCATCACGATGCGGAATAAGCATAAATATCAACAACTGTTTTAAATTTAGAAGTACCAATTATTTTTTGTGCAGAATTGATGTCGTTTTTTGCCGGCACAAAACCTGTATTACGAATAAAGTTTTCATCACCATTAGCCAGGCTGCTTATATAATTGGCTGTAAGTGTAAATGCGGCATCCCATTGTATAACTGCATTTTTTACAACATTATTATTTCCCGTAAGTGCCGCCTTCAGCGCAGTTGATAAATCATCATTAATAATACGCAATTCTTTTACAGGCACAGGAAGGTTTAAGTAATTCAACTGTTCTTCCTTATCTTTTGCAACAAGTATAGATAACGCATTTATAACATGGGCGCCAAATATGGGTTTCTTTGCTGTTTTTTGTAGTTTGAAAGAAAGCGAGGCGTGTACAATTTTCTGCATAAGGTTTATTTTGGATATAATAAGTTTTGTGGAAAACGCAATAATTTTTTAAACATTGCATACACATGAAGAATGTTTGAACAAATGAATATTCCAAACGGACATATTATTAGCCTGTTAAAATAAATATTAGAATAGTGTTGTACCTGAAAATGCCGTACAAAAATGTATTTACCTTCACTCATCATATAGTTATAAAAATTTTTAATTGATATGAAGGAAGCAAAGGAAAAATTGCGTGTTGATAAATATCTCTGGAGTATCCGCATTTTTAAAACACGTGCACAGGCATCGGAAGCGTGTGAAAAGAGCAGAGTAAAACTAAATGATACAGCGGTAAAAGCATCAAAAAATGTAACTGCCGGAGATATTTATATTATTAAAGCAGAAGAAAGAAAATGGGTAATACAGGTGGTTGATTTATTACATCACCGTGTGCAATACAGCGAAGCGATAAAATATTATATTGATCTTACACCGCAGGAAGAAAAAGATACAACGCAGGTGCAGGCTTCCAGTTTTCATACAGGAAAACGTTTAAGCAAAATAGGAAGGCCTACAAAAAAACAAAGAAGAGATTGGGAACAGGTTACTGATGACTAATGATCTTCTGAAGCACGTTGTTGAGTGTATATTTGCCTGATGAAGATTGACATTCTTACTGTATTGCCTGAACTGCTGGAAAGCCCGTTAAACCACAGCATAATGAAAAGAGCGCAGGAAAAAAAACTGCTTTCAGTAAACACTTTCAATTTACGCAAATGGGCAATTAATGAATACGGCCAGGTTGACGATTATCAATATGGTGGTGGTGCAGGCATGGTAATGATGTGTGAACCTTTGGCAAATGCTATCGAAGAATTAAAAGTACAAACGGAGTATGATGAAATAATTTACCTCACACCAGACGGAAAAATGTTTAATCAAAAAACAGCGAATCATCTTTCTCTGCAAAAAAATTTATTAATTATCTGTGGTCATTATAAAGGTATTGACCAGCGCATACGCGATAATTATATAACAAAGGAAATTTCTGTTGGCAATTTTGTTTTAAGCGGCGGCGAACTTGCTGCTGCCATTGTTGTTGATGCAATAGGAAGATTAATTCCCGGTGTATTGAATGATGAAACTTCAGCTTTATTTGATTCTTTCCAGGATGATCTGTTAGCCCCACCCGTTTATACAAGACCTGCAGCATTTAAAAACTGGAAAGTGCCTGATATTTTATTAAGCGGAGATCAAAAAAAAATTAATGAATGGAGATATGAACAGGCCTTACAGCTAACAAAATTAAAACGTCCGGAGTTATTGAAGGATGATGATGATGACGCATCTTAATTTCAGAATGCACTATAATATCGTTATAGATATAAATAGATCAAAAGGATCTAATTCTTTTTAAATGGAAATAAACACCATTGAAACTAACAATCATTAAATCCTTATTAACTGTAATAAAATCGTATAGAAAATTTGGAGAATTATCATCTGAATACTTTGGGTTTTCACAATCAATTTCAATAATTCTTATGCTGTCTGATTTTATCTTCAAGGTTGCCTTGTCTATTCGACTCTCATAAAAATATTGATCAGAATTTTGAATAGTTGATTTGAAAATTGGCTGATTGCAGGTATCATTAATAACTGTTGCTAAATCTGGTTTCAAAGTTATTGTTTTACCAATATATTTTTTAGCTTCCTCGTCGGTAAGTGCAGATATATAACCTGGTGTATAACTAATAATTTTCCAAGAGCCATATATACTTACGGTATCAGTTTGCGTTGACCGCTTATTATAGCCGGCCTTAATGCTTTTATTATTAAAAAATCCAATTGTTGTATAGAGAAATAGTGATGTTATTAATATTCGGTTCATATCCATTTCCAATTACTTCGCTATCTAATGCTAAAACTTCACTGACGGGCATTTCACATTTGTACCATAATCTGAAAACAATCCAATTTTTGTGATAGACAATTCATAAGCGCCAAGTGTTTGGCTGTACGTACCTAACCCGGAATTAGTGGCATCATAACTTATAGTTGCAGAAATACTGCTTACAGAAACGCCAACCATAGGTATAAATGCGTCCTTTACGCGGTAATATAACCCACCGATCAACTGTGTTGTACCATCTCCGCTTAAATTGTAATGCGCATTCATACCGCCAACAATTTCTGTTGATTTACTTATTACACTAACATATACATTAGGGTTTACGATCCACTGGTTATTTACTTTAAAACTCCCGTTTAAGAATGTATTGAAGCGCATGGGCACTTTTGTATCAGCTGTAGTGTTTGCAAAAAAGGATTCGCTGGGCATGTTAATATGATCAACACTGAAACCTGCGTTTATATAAGCATTGTCTGAAGGAAAAATTGCATAATTAAGGCCGGCATTCAAATCAAAATACCAAACAGATGTTGCATTAAAAACCTCATTGTTTGGAATAGTTACATCAAAAAACCTTCCGTTCCATTGCGAATTAAAAGTGAGTTTTGTAACATCAATTCTTTTATTCACAGCTCCAATGCCAAAGCCGCCGCTCAACAAACTTTTATATCCTACCAACTGATGATAAGCAACAGAACCATACACTTTAGTACTACTTAAATTACCGCTACCCGCAACATCTTTTAATAAAACCATGCCTGCTCCCATCCATCCGTTTTCAAAACGATTATTAAACATTTGAGCATCGGCCCAGGCACTCATAGTTTTATATGGATCATCTAAAATACCAGCCCATTGGTTTCGATAATTTATTCCTGCGCGCCAGTCTGCATCAGGCTCAAAACCTGTATTGGCAGGGTTGGTTAAAAGCGGTGCATTAAAGTATTGCGAAAAATGTAAATCCTGTGCTGCTATGTAATTAAACACCGAGATAAATAAAACAAAGGATAATAAATAACCATCTTTAGAACTTATTTTCATAACAACTTCTCCTTCTATCTTAGTAAAGTTATATCACCTTTTTTGCTATAGCGAGTTCCATCAGTAAAATTTATATTTAAGATGTAAGCATACACATCCTGCGGCTGCAATGCGCCCTTAAAATGGCCATCCCACCCTGTGTTTAAATTAAACGATGTAAATACGAGCTGGCCCCACCTGTTATAAATATTCCACGTCATTTTATCAATACCATAGCCTTTTACAAATATTACATCGTTTGTACCATCACCATTTGGAGAGAAAGCATTAGGTACATCAACCAGTGGTGAAACAATTGCCGTAACCTGCTGGCATGAAGTGTCAGTACATCCATACTGATTAAAAGCAATTAAACAAGCTGCGTAACTGCCTGCTGTATTATAGATATGGCTTACAGGTAACATGCTGGTTGTAATCAGGCTATCACCATCACCAAATTCCCATTTATAATTTACTGCACCAACAGATGTGTTTGTAAAATCATAAGGCGTATTTTCTTTAGGTGTGGTTGGGCTATATGTAAAAGAAGCTGTTGGGCTTTCATGCACCACTATCGTTTCAGTAGTATCATCTGTTGGGTTACAAGTTAAATTATCTGTTGCCGATAATGTTATTGTATACGTTCCCGGGTTTGAATATAAGTGCGTAGGATAGGCAACTGATGAAGTTGTTCCATCACCAAAGTTCCAGACAAAATTTTGACCGCCAAGGGATGTATTATTAAATACAGCGTTATAAGGAGCGCAACCGTTTGGCGGTGTCTCAAACTGCGCCATTAGTATGGATGCAACCCTTAATTGATATACTGCTGAATCAGGTGAATTGCAAAAAGTGGTATCTTCAAGATAAAGCTTTACGTTGTACACACCACTGGCTGCATACTGGTGCGTTAAAAATGGAGCATTTGTTGTAACTACTGTTCCATCACCAAAATCCCAGGTAAAATCATCCGGCTGAAAATTATAACCCGGCGGCGGTATTGAATTATTGTTGAACTGGTAATTAAATGATGCACACGGCGGCAATTTTGTAACTGCCAATGCAAGCTGCGCCCTATTGCTTCTCGCCCTTATTGTTATGTATGAAGTATCGGCTATATTACATGATGCGGAATCAATACTTATTAGTCTTACTTTATAATCCCCAACATTAGGATAAGTATGGCTGGTATTGGGAATGGTAGTAGTTGTGTTTGATCCGTCTCCAAAATCCCACACATATTCTTTACCGAGTGCAAGCGTATCGACAAAATCAACGGTTAATGGAATACACCCGGTACTATCGCGGATAACACCATTAATTGATGTGCGTATAGATGAAATAACACCTGCTAATTCAAAAGCTATTTTTACGGCTGCTTCATTACATAATGCACGTGTTTGTGCCGGATTGCCCGGACTCCAGGAACCTGTTGTAGTTGGAAACACGCCTATTTTATTACAATTAGCGCATACTGCCTGGTAAATTACGCCCCGCCTGTCAAAGCGGCTTGTGCCTCCATCAACATGATCTCCAAACGCATTTGGATCCACCGTTCCGAAATAGCTGCCGAATAACTGGCTATTGGCATCTTTTTCCAAAACAAAAAAGTAAAAATCGCTGCCATCAGTTTGTTTTAAAATTGCATTCGCAGTAATGCTCATTCCTATAACATTCTGTGTGGAGTAATAGCGATCGTTGGCTTTACCGCCCCAACCCGAAACATATACATTGCCACAAACATCAACCAAAAAAGCCGTTGGAGATATATCGGGTATATTAGACCCTTTACCAAAGTTTGCAGAATATATTACCTGCGTTAGATCAGGGTTTAGTTTGCTTATAAACTGTTTACCATTTGCCTGGTTGTTATTGGTGTTGAACGCCGATTTATAAACAGGAAAACTTTGGGTTGTAGTTCCCATAACATAAGGATAGCCATATTTATCCGTTTGAATGCCATACACCATATCATTTCCATTAGTACCTATATAACATGTTTTAATTAAGGTACTTAAATCACTGCTTATTTCGGTAACAAACCCGTCTACTTCTCCGCCCTGGAAACTACTATGTATTATTCCCTGCGGTGCATTAGTTGCATTGAAGGCCATATCTGTACTTGCAGTTCCTCCTCCTATATATATATTGCCTGTTGTATTACTTATAGAAAGTACAAAAGCTGCGTCATTGCTACTGCCGCCTAATAAGGTACACATATAAACATTTGATAGGTCAGTTGAAGTTTTTATAAAAACTCCATCCTGCAGGCCGCTCAAACTTTTTTTAAATGCATTTGGTGAAGTTTGAAAATCTTTTGACTGTGTACAACTTGCCAGGTAAATGTTATCCAGGTAATCTGTAATCACTTCACTTCTTGCATCATCTCCATAATTCCTGCGTGTAGTTTGAATGCCTTCTGAAACATATTTGGGAGCAACATTTACACCATCTGAACCAGACCCTCCAAACTTGCGCGCTGACAAAAGCGTTCTTCCATCTGCACTCAATTTTGCAAGAAAAATATCAAAGCCTCCGCCGGCACCATAAGTAGGAATTGTTACAGGAAAATCTACTGAAGTAGTTCTGCCTGAAATAATAAGATTGCCACGTGAATCTACCACTAAGCTATGCGGTTGCTCATCGCCGCTGCCGCCAAGATAAGTTGCATATAAAGCCAGGTTTCCGGTTGGATTAAATTTCATGAGTGCTATATCGCAGGCAATACCTGCTCCTTCAGAGCCATCTCCCCCGGCAAAAACTCCATCATATCCGCCTATATGCCGGGCATCATACCCAGGATCAAATGCAATACCTCCTGCATAAAAATCTCCTGCATTATCATAAGTTGCGCAATAACCCCAAACATCTGAAATGCTGCCTACAAATGTTGAAAATATTTCTGTTGGATCAATTATCAGCGTGCTGTTTTTATCATAATTATCCAGTTTAAAATGAACTGTACTGCCACTAACCTGGTAGCCAACCTTTACTTTTCTTTTCAGATTTTTAACTATTTGATAGCTTGATGGAATACTTTGATAAACATCGCCCACTGAAGTGTGCATAGTAAGGTTTCCATATTTATTCATCAACAAGCCATCAAGCCCATTAAATTGCAATGATATTTTACTTACATCAGCACCGGGCTTTATTATAAGGTCGTATTCTAAATTTCCGTTGTCAGAATAATATCTCAGGTCAACATTCTTATAAATATTTTTATAAGTAACGCCATTGAATATCCTGCATCCTGTTCTCCATTTAGTGCTGTCTTTCCCGATTAAATAATTATTAAAAACACTTAAAGGCTTGTCCGGCTCAACAACAGCGTTTGAATCGGCATTTAAAAAATTTATTTCGTAAGCGTGAGAGTGTAGTATAAACTTGTGTGCAGCTTTTAAAGCATTGCTTTTTTCTGTACTGTCAGCATGCCCGCCGAAATAATCTTCTATTTTTTTAAGCTCATCTTTATTATGCAGAACTACTTTATATCCCGAAGATTTTAAAAACAGAGCACCGCCATTAAGATTTGTTTTGAATTTAATGGATTTATCCCACTGGCCTTTATTTTCAACAAACTGTAAATATTGGGCAGATGTGGTTTGGGTGAGGCCTGCAACCAATACCGCAATCAGTATTAATGAATTCTTCAAAGAAAATTTTTATTAAGTTACGAATAAAACGCTTCTACAATTAAATTTGTTGTCAGGAAATTTTACTCCATGCAGTTTTTCCTTTTTGCGAAAGAAGATAAGTTTTTAATCCATCATTTTTAATTTGCAATAAACCTTCATCTTCATTCAAAATTAATTCTGAATAAAACTTCGCCGCATCAAGCAAATCTTTATCATTGACTAAACTTGCAAGCCTGAAGTTTAACATTCCGCTTTGTTTTGTGCCTTCAATTTCTCCCGGCCCTCTAATCTCAAGATCTTTTTCGGCAATTTTAAAACCGTCATTTGTTGCGCACATAATTTTTAAACGCTCTTTAGCTTCATTATTTAATTTATAAGGCGATAAAAGAATGCAATAACTTTTATCACTTCCGCGCCCAACGCGGCCTCTTAACTGGTGCAATTGCGATAAGCCAAATTTTTCTGCACTTTCAATAACCATTACCGAAGCATTAGGTACATCAATACCAACCTCAATTACAGTTGTACCTACGAGTATTTGTGTGTCGCCGGATTTAAAGCGCTGCATGTTAATATCTTTTTGTTCAGCCGGCATTTTACCATGAATCATGCTGATACTGTATCTATGTTCAGGAAAAAAACTTTTTACCTGCTCATAACCCTGCATCAAATTTTCATAGCTCATCTTTTCACTTTCTTCTATCAGCGGATAAACGAAAAAAACCTGCCTGCCTTTTTCAATTTCAACTCTCACAAAATCCATCACAGAAGCACGTTTTGTCTCAAACCGGTGAACTGTTATTATAGGTTGCCTGCCGGGTGGCAATTCATTAATCACGCTATAATCCAGGTCGCCATAAGCAGTCATTGCAAGCGTTCGCGGAATTGGTGTTGCAGTCATTACTAAAACATGCGGCGGCGTTTCAGCTTTCTCCCAAAGCTTTGCGCGTTGTGCCACACCAAAGCGATGCTGCTCATCAATTACAACCAAACCAAGATTATTAAATTGAACAACTTCTTCAATCACTGCATGTGTGCCAACCAAAATATGTATGTTTCCTTTTTTTAAATCCTGTAATATTAATTTGCGTTCAGCTTGTTTAGTACTTCCGGTTAATAATGCTATGCCTGCGGGCATATCTTTCAAAAGATTTTTTAAACTATTGTAATGCTGCTGCGCAAGAATTTCTGTGGGCGCCATCATGCAGCTTTGATAACCATTATCCGCAGCAATCAACATTACAAGCAAGGCAACAATAGTTTTACCACTGCCAACATCACCCTGCAATAAACGGTTCATCTGGTGCGGTTTTGCTGTATCAGTTCTTATTTCTTTTATTACTCTTTTTTGCGCATTCGTTAATTCAAAAGGCAGGTAATTTTTATAAAATGAATTGAACAACTCCCCTACTTTTTCAAATAATACGCCTTTACTTTTGCGATGCCTTTTGCTGCGGATCATGCCCATTCTTACCTGTGCTAAAAAAAATTCTTCAAACTTTAAGCGGTGCAAAGCTTTTTCAAAATCATGTTGGTTTTTGGGAAAATGAATTGCAGTAAGCGCATCGTATCTTTTTATTAAACTTAATTTTTGTAAAATTTCATCAGGTATGTTTTCAATAATATCTTTTGAAGAAACAAGTGTAAATAAAGCTCCTGTAAGTTTTGCAAGCTGCCGCGCATTTAAACCTTTTGCTTTTAATTTTTCGGTTGTTGGATACACAGGTTCCAGGAACGATTTGCCATTTTTTAACTCAGACGTAAATAACTCAATTTCCGGGTGCATAATCTGCGGCCTGCCATTAAAAAAACCAGTTTTACCATACACAAGATATTGGTTGCCTTCCTGCAAGGTTTTTTGTATCCATTGAATTCCCTGGAACCAGGTTAATTCAACAACACCCGTTTCATCTTCAAGCGTAGCAATCATGCGCTTTGCCTTCCTTTCACCAAGCGTTTCAATTTCTGTTATTTTCCCTGCAACCTGTATATAATCTGTCTGCGGGTTTATACTGGCAATCTTTTCAATTTTTGTACGATCAATATAGCGTAAAGGATAATAATTCAGTAAGTCTTCAAACGTAAAAATGCCCACTTCTTTTTTTAAAAGATCGGCCTTTAAAGGGCCAACTCCTTTTAAATATTCTATCGGTGAGGTTAATATGGATGAAGTTGCGTTGATGTTACAAATATCAGCATAGAACTATTTAACAACAAACGATTAGTTTTGAATTTAAGCGAAACATTCTTCATGTACAATGATTCTTTCCTCGAAAAAAAATTACAGCAACGCAAACAACAAAATGCTTTCAGGCAATTAAGATTGTCCGCGGGCAAGATTGATTTTTGTTCAAATGATTATCTCGGAATTGTGCATAATAATTTATTGAATAAAAAAATTGATCATAATTTAAAAACAGGCTCAACAGGTTCAAGATTATTGGCTGGTAATTATGCCTTAATTGAAGAAACAGAAAAACAAATTGCAACATTTCATAAAGCAGAAGCGGCATTAATTTTTAATTCAGGTTACGATGCAAATATTGGTTTATTAAGCGCTGTTCCGCAAAAAGGCGATACAATTTTATATGACCAATTATGCCATGCTTCTTTAAGAGATGGCATTCGCTTATCCTTTGCACAAAGCTTTTCTTTTGAGCATAACAATCTTGATGAACTGGAAAAAAAAATAAAATCTGCAACAGGCAATGTTTTTATTGTAACAGAATCTGTGTTTAGTATGGACGGAGACTTTTGCCCTTTACAACAACTTGTTTCATTAAGCAAAAAATACAATGCACATTTAATAATTGACGAAGCACACGCTATTGGTATTATTGGTGAAAATGGCAAAGGACTATGCCAGCACGAAAATTTACACAATGAAATTTTTTGCCGCGTTTACACTTTCGGCAAAGCATGCGGCTGTCATGGCGCTGTTGTTACTGGCTCACAACAATTAAAAGATTATCTTATAAATTTTGCACGAAGTTTTATTTATACGACGGCTTTACCGGAGCATTCCGTTGCTGCTATTCAAGCCAGCTATAATACATTCCCTTTTTTAAATGATGAAAGAAAACAACTGCAGAATCTTATTAATTTTTTTCAACAATCGCAGTTAAAATTTCAAAAATTAAATTCATCAACATCCATTCAAATTGTTATTATTCCGGGCAATGATGTTGTGAAAGAGATTGCATTGCAATTACAGGAAGCGGCTTTTGATGTTCGCCCGATCTTATATCCAACCATTCCTTTAAATAAAGAAAGATTGCGCATTGTGCTGCATGCTTTCAATACAATTAATGAAGTTGAGCAACTTGTAAAAAAATTATCCTGATTGGAAAACGCTTTACCAAATGAATTACTGAGTTCGCTTGAAAATATTCAAGGCTTTAATAAATATGCATTTGAAAAAGTACATTACCATCCACAGGCAATAACTTCTATCCGTTTTAATAAAAACAAATATGAGCGTTTTTCTTCTTCAAAAAATTTCACGCATCCGCATTTTAATTTGAACGAACCTGTGCCCTGGTGTGCATATGGTTTTTATTTAAATGAACGTCCGCAATTTACATTTGATCCTTTGTTGCATGCAGGAGCATATTATGTGCAGGAAGCAAGCAGCATGTTTTTATGGGAAATTCTGCAACAAACATTTACTCCTCATTCAAACATAAAAATTCTGGACTTGTGTGCTGCGCCCGGTGGGAAAACCACATTACTCACTTCTTATTTTAAAAATGCATTGATCGTTTCAAACGAAGTAATAAAATCAAGAGCTAATATTTTATATGAGAATGTAACAAAATGGGGATCGGAAAATATTGTTATAACAAATAATGATGCGGCAGATTATAAACGACTGAAAAATTATTTTGATCTCATCGTTGTTGATGCACCTTGCAGTGGCAGCGGGCTTTTTAGAAAAGATGAAGATGCGATTGAAGAATGGAGTGAAAATAATGTGCAATTGTGCAGCCAGCGTCAGCAAAGAATTTTTGCCGATATTTATTCATCACTAAAACATGATGGAATTTTAATTTATTCAACCTGTTCTTATTCGCAACAGGAAGATGAAGATATCCTGGATTGGCTACAGGATAATTTTAGTTTTAACAGCATTCAATTACAGTTAAATAACGAATGGAATATTGATGAAACAACATCGCCCAAACACAAGGCTTGTGGCTATCGTTTCTGGCCGCATAAATTAAAAGGTGAAGGCTTTTTTATTGCAGCATTGCATAAAAATGAAGAAGAAAATTATTCAAAACAAAATACGTTATCCTTATTACAAGTATCCAATAAAGAAATGAATTTGCTTGATGAATGGTTAATAAAAAAAGACTGGCTTTTTTTTAAGCAACAGGAAATAATACGCGTTATTCATAAACAATGGAACAGCGATGTTGCGCTACTTCAAAAAAATTTATATTTAAAAAAAGCAGGCGTGCAATTGGGAGAAATAAAAGGAAAAGATTTGGTTCCGCACCATGAGCTTGCCTTAAGCTCAATAATAAGCGATGATATTACAAAGATTGAATTAACCGAAAATGAGGCATTGCAATACCTGCGCAAGAAAGAAATTTCCGTCAATACGGATTATAAAGGCTGGGCTTTATGCACGTACAAAAGCTTTCCGCTTGGCTGGATAAAAATTTTGCACAACCGTGTTAATAACTATTATCCAACAGAATGGCGTATTCGTAAAGAATAAATTTGCAAAAAAATTGTGCATATGAATTATGTAAAGACAATTGCTGCCGTTATGATTGCAGCTTTTTCATTTCAATATGTATCAGCCCAAAACAATTATGTTATACATACATTAAAACAGGGAGAAAGCTTATCTGCACTTGCCCAGGAATACAATACTTCAGTTGGTGATATTATGCGCATAAATGGCATGCATGCAGATACTAAACTTGTGTATGGTTCGCAAATAAAAATCCCTTCAACACAAAAACAAGTTAGTGCAAAAAAAGTAACAACAAACACTGCAGCAACAACTACAAAAATTTCAGCACCGCAATCAAATGAAATAACACATGTTGTTACAAAGGGAGAAACCTTATATAGCATCAGTAAAAAATACAATGTAAGTGTTGATCAGTTAAAATCATGGAATCATCTTGCCGATAACAGCACGAAGATCGGCACACTGCTTATCATCAGCAATAAAGGCAATGATAAATTGGCAACAACACCTTCACAAAAACAAAGAGTTGAAACCGTTGAAACTACAGAACAAAAAAAGGAACCTGTAGCTAATACGGAAAATATTAAAGCTGAAGATAATGATGTAAAAACGCAGCCTGTACTGCAAACGGGAGATAATACGAGCAGTATAACAGCTGCGCCTGTAATAGATTATTCAGGTGAAGGATTTTTTGCGTCTCAGTTTAAAGAAAGGAAAACTAAAAACAAGCAAAATATTTCCGGCATTTCAAAAACCTTTAAAACATCCAGCGGTTGGACTGATGGGAAATATTATATTCTCGCAAATGATATTGAGCCTGGCACAATTGTAAAAATAACTGCAGATAACGGCAGTGCAGTTTACGCAAAAGTGCTTTGGAATATGGGCGATCTTAAAGAAAATACAGGAATTAATTTCCGTGTTAGTAACGCAACTGCGGCGGCACTGCATGTAAATGATGCGAGCTTTAATTTGAATGTTAGTTTTTAAATAGCGTCACGTTATTTGCTGTGTACATATTTTTCTGAACTACCTGTAATATACCAGCATTGGTTAAATTCTTTTCGTCAGGATTTAAAGAGCCTGTTTGCAAAGATTCTCTAAGCTTGCAATTAATACAATAACCTTTACAACTTTTATTATTAACCGATTTATTTTTAATAAGACACATAAAAAATATTTTTTTGGTAAGAGCGATTGAATCAATCACTCTTACCAAATGATTAAAGCAATTACCATTTTTCTATTCCAAGCAATTTTCTGCCAAGTTGTGTAAGCACTGCAGTTTGATATTTATTTCTTTCCCATTGCCTTGGATCACCCGGAAAAGCATAACCTTCCGGCGCTCTTCTTTCCATCCAGGAAGAAATTCTCCATTCGCGTAATTCTTCGTTATCTTCTTCAGCAGGCATCATTGAAATATATTGCGCTAACCGTACTTTGTTACCACTGTTATTTACCCTTATTCCATGCGGTTGCAGGCTGTTAAAAATCAACAGATCTCCGGCATTCATTTTCACCTTTACTATCTCAAAACCGGTTACATCAGGTTTAAAATGATCGCGGTTTTCAGGTTGTGTAAGTTTCCATGTATCATAGGTTCTGTATAATTCAGGCACACACTGAAAGCCTCCCATGTTTTCATCTGTCTGATCAGCCAGCGCTAATACACCCTGCACATTTTGTGGTTTAGTTTCCGGGTCATAATCCCAGTGAATAAATCCTTTGTACTTATAACCGGGACGAATGGGTAAATTCAGATTTGCCCTGTCAATTGTAACCCACAATTTTTCTGTTCCCCAAATGTCTGTGAAAGCCTGATGCACTTTTGGGTACTGCCTGTTATCCCATAAAAGCTGGTGATTATACACTTCAACCATTCCTGTGTTGGTTAGCTCTTTCATTTTCATTTCTGCACGTGGCGGCGCATACCATGTTTCAGGGTCATCCGGATCTTTTTCTTCAAACTCCCACAAAAAATTTGCAAGGCGTTCTGCCTGTTCTTTGGGAACTGCGTTTTTAATAACAATATACCCGTTCTCAATCCAGAATTTCCAATCTTCTTCAGATAGTAATTGTAAAGGCTTGCCATTGCTTCTGTCGTTAAGCTTAACATTACTGCTTTTAGAAGTTGAAGGATTACCGGGAATATCTTTATGAGCATTTCCCGCTTTTGGCGCCATAGTTATTGTTTGCATATAACAAGATTTATAATGATTCAATGATGCAAAGCTCAATTATCGCCAGTTTATTTATTTTATCATCAATGACAATTATTTGCTCTGTATTGACTTTTTCTATATTTTTTTAAGTTATTTAGTGTTGATAAAAGAACGTTGTGAAGATTCAGAAAGAGATTGTGTTGCCTGATCCGGGTCAATCATTCAGGCTATTTACGCCGAGTTTAAAAAATTATTTTTTCTGGCATTATCATCCTGAATATGAATTGGTGTATGTAGAAGCTACTACCGGCATCAGGCATGTTGGCCAGCATATATCAAGTTTTATGGAGAGCGATCTCGTATTGATCGGACCTAATATACCTCATCTGAATTTTGATTATGGCTTACAAACAGAATACAAACAAATCGTAGTTCAGTTAAAAGATAATTTCATGGGTGATGCTTTTAAACAAACACCGGAATTTGATTCAATTCAATCACTTTTTGATAAAGCATATTTAGGATTGTCTTTTAGCGGCTCAACAAAGCAAACCGTAGCAGGAAAGCTAAAGTTTATGAAAGGGTTAAATAATTTTGAACAACTATTGTGTTTACTTGAAATATTTCAGCTATTAGCTAATTCAAATGAAGTAAAAGAATTGAATGAGCAGGATACAAGTATCAAACTCTTTCTTAATGATAAGATCCGCATGGGATCAATATACAAATACATACACGCCAACTATAATGAAACACCAGACGTGAATAAAGTAGCAGCAAATGTTCATTTAAGTACTGCCGCTTTTTGCAGATACTTCAAAAAGCAAACAAGAATGACGTTTACTGATTTTGTAAATCAATATAGAATAACACAGGCAAAGACATTATTACTGCAAGACAAAACTGTTTCTGAAGTATGTTATGAAACAGGGTTTGACAGCTTATCTTACTTTAATAAAGTTTTCAAAAGCATGACAGGTGTAAATCCTTCTGCGTTCAAAAAGCAACATTTAAATTTTAAAGAAATATAATTGTGTTTACGTACCAGCTCACTTGGTAATTATCATTTGCCGGCTGTCTGCCTGCTTTCCATCAATCAATAAAACGTATGTATATACGCCACCGGCAAGTGTGTTTGCAGTTATATCCAAACGGTTATTACCGGCATTAAGATTATTAAATGTTTTTACGCTGGTGCCGTTGCCTGAATACACAACAACCATTGCATTTTTTGTGTTTGAAGGAACAAAACAATTAATGGTTGATTTTTGATTAAATGGATTTGGCGCGTTTTGATCAAGTTTTGCCACAGCACTACTGAATGCTTTTTGATTAACAGAGTGAGATAATGCTCCATTTTGAGAAAGCAATGCTTCAATGTTTTCCAATCGTTGTTTTAAATCCTGAAGTTCCTGTTCTGTTTGTATGCGCTGTGTGTGTTCTTCCTGTAATGCTTTTGTAAGAATAGGAATCATTCCTAAATAATTCACGGTTTTATATTCAAAGAAATTATTTTCTCCTTTTGATTTATCAACTACTGTCTGTACTAATTCAGGAAATATTTTTTGAAGATTTTGTGCAAGGAAGCCGTATTGTTTTGTCTGCGGAAGATTAAGGCTGCTGAACTCTTTTTTAAAATTATATGTGTTTACGCTTACCTGCATAATCTTATCTGTTACATTGCTTAAAGGATTAATATTTTCTTTTAATCTTTCATCAGACGGGTTTGAAAATGTTCCGGTAACAGTAACGTTACCTGAAAAATAACCAGCCTGGCTTGGACCTGAAGACGGAGCAATTCCCCAAATAGCATAATAATTTGAAGGAGATCCGGAATAGTTTGCCTGGATTCCATTACCACTCTCATTGGTATTTACTAGAAGTATGCTATTGCTTGTCTCAGCCGGCGAATGTATAGTAACTGATGAATTCGATGCTGTTTCTGAAGTTCCTATAACAAGTGATGTGCTTACATACGTTCTTCCTGCAAAATATCCGGCAAAGTCGTTGCCAGCGCTGAAACTTGCGATAGAACCATACACAGCATAATTTTTACTGCCGGTTGGTCCGCCTGTATAACCCCAAACAGCAATATTTGCTGTTGCGCCATCTGTTGCATTACAAATTCCTCCATAGTTGATATTTCCTGCCGACGCAAGAACATTCAGGCCTATATTCTGGCTTCCTGATCCAGAGGCCGTAAACTCACCTGCGGTTCTAAAAGCACTTGCATTAACACCGTTTACAACAGTGCGAAATCCATATTGGTTACTATTGGTGCTGCTGTTGGTAACATAGATAGAATTTATCTGCCTGGTATTGTGCATCTCCAGCAATGCTATTGGTGTACTGCTTGTATTTATTCCAATGTTACCATTAGAATTTATACGCAATCTTTCTGTGTTTTTTGTGCGGATAACAAGATCTTTATTATCTGTAGTGCCAAGGAAATTAGTTGATGGATTTGTTGTTGCATTGCCACTGAGTTTCCAGCTCTGGGCAAATAAGTTGTATTTTGATACAGTTATAACTGCAACACAAAACAGAAGTAAAATTTTTTGTTTCATCAGGTAAAAATTTAGTGTATAAATGTATGCTGTTTAAATCCGGTTTTGTGTAAAAACGTGAGATTATTTGCAAACCCGCAGGCCCTTTAATATTTACCCGGCAGTTGGAATATTTTCAAAATCATCAGCCGGTTGTCCCATTGCAATTTTTTTCATTTGGACTGCAGTTTTATGGCCAACATATTTTTCAATTCTCTTTTCAACCAAAACTATTACGGGAGTTAAAATTATTGCCATGATAAATTTATAAATGTAGTTCATCGTTCCAACAGCAAATATCAAAGGCCACGCCCAGTTGCTGCCAAACTTAAATGCAATGGTTAATACAATATAACTATCTACCAATTGCGATACTAAAGTTGAGCCGGTTGCTCTTAACCAAATATGTTTGTCTCCTGTAACTTTTTTTATGCGGTGAAAGATGGTTACATCAACTATCTGGCTTACCAAAAATGCAGTTAAGCTGCCAAGAATGATCCACATGCCCTGCCCGAAAATTCCATTAAAAGCAGTTTGCATATTATCAATGCCTTTGGTTTGATTTGATGTTATCCAGAAATCTGCAGGCGGAATATGAATGCTGCTGTAAAACATAATGAATGCGTAACTGATCAATATAACTGCCGTATAACTTATGCGGCGCACAGCTTTCGGGCCAAAATATTCATTCACTAAATCGGTCATTACAAACTCTAATGGCCACAATAAAACGCCGCAGGTAAGATTAAATGATAAGCCGCTTTGCCCAAACAAAGTAATGTTTGAAGTATGCAGCCCGAGTAATTTTTCAAGCGAAAATATTTTTGTGCCAATGCATTCTGCTATCAGCGCATTGGCAACAAAAAAAGCAGTGAAACCAAGAAACAGTTTTGTTGGTTTGTCTTTAAGTATATTGTGTATCATGCATTATAAAGAAAAAATAAATTTGGATAATAAAGCAAATAATGTTTGTATATAAAAGCCAAAGCGGAACTTGTTTTTTTCGGATGCGTGAAAGAAAGATAAGCGCAAGTACAAAATTTATACAATTAATAAGCGGCGCAAACCATCCTAAAATAATAGAAAATTCAATTATTGGCTGAGGAATAAACTGCGGCACATTTGAATAGCGTAATATGATGCAAACAATAAAAAAAATATTACAGATAAAAGCAAGCCTGAACAAAATACGCAGCTTACTCGCTTTTTTTCTTTCCTCATCCATGCGCTAAATGTAAGATGATTTATGAATGATGTTGATGTTGTTTTACAATTTAGTTTTCATAAAATATCTTATCAACATTACAAGTGATACAAGCGTCCATACACCTTCTAAAATTATAAACGGAATATATTTTAAAAGTACCGATGCAAAACAGGCAAGCCCGGCTCCTGCTAAATTTAAAAGAATATAGCTAAGGCTGTGCTGGGAAATTTTGTCAATCAAATTTAAAAAATAAGCAAGCAATAAAATGGTTACACCTGTTGCACCAATCCAGTCCGTTAAGTTCATAATATTTGTGTTTAACATTCATTCATATTCACACTTACCTTCGCCCACCCATGGCCACTGCAGCAAATATGAGATTACAGGTTGAGATAAGCAATAAACAAATTTTGCGTATTGCTTTGCCCATTGCTGCTTCTATTCTTGTGCCCAACATAAACTTTATTACCAACAACATTTTTCTTGGTCATTTAAGTGAACAGGCTTTGGCTATTGCAGGCATTACCGGTGTTTATTATTTAATATTTGGTGTGATGGGTTTTGGTTTAAGCAGTGGTTTGCAGGCAGTAATGAGCCGACGTGCAGGCGAGAATAAATCAGAAGAAATTGGTTTGTTATTTATACAGGCAGTTCGTATTTCAATTGTATTTGCTGTTACAGGAATTTTAGTTACTTATTTTATTGCGCCATTCATTTTAAAAAATTCTTTGCATAACAAAGAAGATATTGAAATGGCAACAGAGTTTTTGCGCGTACGCATTTGGGGTTTGCCATTTTTATACATCTATCAAATGCGCAATTCTTTATTAATAAGTATTAATCAAAGCAAGTATTTGATTATTGGAACTATTGCCGAAACAGGATCAAATATCTTTTTTGATTACGCTTTAATATTTGGTCATTTTGGTTTGCCTGCACTTGGCTTTAATGGTGCCGCTTATGCATCTGTTATTGCTGAGTTTACAGGATTGGTCACCATCTTTAGCGTGATACATTTTAAAGGCATTGGTAAAAGCATCAACCTTTTTAAAAATAAAAGTTTAGATTTCAATTCCATCAGGTTGATACTACATCAATCTTTGCCAATTGTTATACAATTCAGTGCAAGTGTAGCAAGTTGGGAGTTCTTTTATATTTTAATTGAACATCAGGGCGCACAACCATTAGCCATCTCTAACATCATGCGCAATCTGTTTGGAATTTTCGGATGTTTTGCATGGTCTTTTTCTTCTGCATCTAACAGCATGGTAAGTAATATTATCGGACAAAAACTGGAGCATCGCGTTAAAGAACTCGTTGTAAAAATCACCAGACTTGCATTAACTTTTTCAGTAAGTGTAGCCATACTCATCAATATTTTTACACGTTTTTTTTTAAGTGCATATGGGCAATCAGAAAGCTTTATCAATGCTGCCATTCCCGTTGCCCGGGTAATTTCTTTCGCACTCATTCTTCAGTCGGTTTCAGTTGTGTGGTTAAATGCAGTTGTAGGTACAGGCAACAGTCGCAGAAATCTTATCACAGAATCCATTGCGCTCGTTTTATACATCATATATGTTTATCTCGTGCTCGAATATTTTAACCTGCCCATCACTATCGGCTGGATAAGCGAATGGATCTATTGGATTGCATTGTTCATTCCTTCATATTGGTATATTCAAAGTAATAAATGGATGAATAAAAAGATATGATCCTCACCCTCATTCCTTCTACATCAATGGAAGGGATGCCTAAATTCCTGAAACGTTTTATTTGTTTCGATCAACAATCAATTCTTTAATGCTTCGCATTTTTATTATTATGTTACCAGCTTCTGTAGTGATGGTATCGTTCCTTGCGTCGCACACTTGTGCTGATGTTTTTTCATAGCAGCATTATTTAAAACATCATTATTTTTAGATAACAAATCATACAATGACAGTTAATGAATACATCTCCAAACAACTTCCTGAACGACAAAAATTATTAACTGCGTTACATGAAGTCATTATTGCAAATGATAAAACTGTAACCGCAGGTGTTGGTTCAATGATGGGCCAGGAAATAATTATTTATAATGCTCCGGGCACTTTTAAATATGGTTTAGGAAGCGGTAAAAATTATATGACTTTACATTTATTGCCTATGTATGGTTCTTTAACTATTTATTCAAAATATAAAGCGCTTTTATCAAAAGCAAAATTTCAAAAAGGTTGTATCAATTTTAATAATGCAGAAGAAATGCCTTTAAATATTGTAAAGCAGTTAATACATGATTGTTCAAAAATTGATTTGCTTAAGATCAGGGAAGAGTATCAAAAATCAAGAAGGAAATAAAATCTTAAACGTTCTGCGCGTCATTCCCACGAAAGTGGGAATCTCATAATTCACAATTACTAAATTATGAGATTGCCAATCAAGTTGGCAATGACGTTCAGCTCCTTACTCTTTTAAAATTAATTTCAAACTAAAACTACTGATCAGTTACAACGTCTTTACTTCACTGATCAATTGCTGCAACACGTTTTTTGCATCACCAAACAGCATAGAAGTTTTCGGGTGAAAAAATAATTCATTTTCAATTCCTGCATAACCAGGCTTCATACTGCGCTTATTTACAATTACCATTTTTGCTTCTTCTACCTCCAATATCGGCATACCATAAATGGGTGAAGTTGGATCTGTTTTTGCCGCAGGATTTACTACATCGTTGGCACCAAGTATTAATACAACATCTGTTGTTTTAAATTCATCATTGGCTAGTTCCATCTCCAACAATTTTTCATAATTCACATCTGCTTCAGCCAATAACACATTCATGTGGCCGGGCATTCTGCCTGCAACCGCATGAATAGCATATTTTACTTCAACACCTTTTTCTTCCAATAATTTTTCCAATTCATGACAGGCGTGTTGTGCCTGAGCAACTGCCAAACCATAACCCGGAACAATCATTACTTTTCTTGCATAAGCCATTGCAACTGCAGCATCGCTGACAGTTATTTCTTTATAGATTTCGCCTGTTTTACTTTGTGATGATGTTACTGTATTTCCTCCGCCAAAATCTCCAATCAATACATTTTTCAAACTCCGGTTCATTGCTTTGCACATAAGAATGGTGAGTAACGTACCTGCAGCTCCAACCAAAATTCCACCGGTTAGCATCACTTTATTATTATATAAAAAACCACCGCAAGCTGCAGCAACACCTGTAAAAGAATTGAGCAAAGAAATTACAACAGGCATATCTGCGCCACCAATGGGAAACACAAACAAAACGCCGTATAAAAGAGATAAAAGCGGAATGAGATAAAATAATTTATAGTTAGAAGGATTAAGATCAAATAATAAATAAACAATAAATCCAACAATTACAGCAAGCAAAACAAGATTGAAAATATGCTGTCCTTTAAAAGAAAAGTCTTTTATCTTACCATTCAATTTTCCCCATGCAATTACACTGCCTGCAAATGAAACACTCCCAATGAATGCGCCTGCATAAATTGTAAGTAAGTGACCAATCATATTACCTGTTAGATTCCATGGAACTTCAGACCAACCAGGTTTAGTAAATACTTCGGAAAAATGATTGAACTCAACAATCGAAATCAACGCCGCACATGCACCACCCATGCCATTGAACAAACTCACCATTTCAGGCATGGCAGTCATTTTTACTTTTTTTGCTGCGAGCGTTCCGATAATGCCTCCAATTAAAATTCCACCGAATATCCAACCGTAATTATGCAGCGTATTTCCTGCATCATCTTTATATAAAAAGATAGTACCTAAAATTGCCAATGTCATTCCTGCGGCAGCAATCAAATTTCCATTGCGCGCTTTTTCGGGATGAGATAACATTTTTAAACCAACAATAAATGTTACTGAAGCAATAAGATATATAAGTGTAAGTATGTTTTGTTGCATAATAAATCCGAATAATTAAATTCGAAATCCGAAAAATACTAATTCAGTTTTCGCAAAATAGCTCCAAAGATTTTTTCTAATTCTGATGCTTCCTGTAATAAAATTTTCCTTTCTCCATCCAAGGTTTCAACTTCATAAACTAATACATGCTTTAACCATAACTGACTTTCTTTTGATTCTTTTCTGCAAATTTTTATGCGCATCTTTAAATCTTTCTCTCCAAGATTTTCATTTGCTTCCAAATAATTCGCTGCAATTGAACCAGCCGCTCTTATTAATTGTTTAATATATTCAATATTGATAACATTCTTTTTAAGCTTAACACAGAAATCTCTAACTCTCAATGAAAATTTTTCTGTTCTTTCTTCCAAATCATATTTCTTACTGTCTTCCAATTCGGATTTCGGATTTATTTCTTTTTATTCGGATTTTGTTTTCCACGAAACATTTCCAACATTCTGTTCGTTACCACAAATCCGCCAACAACATTTAATGTTCCTAAAATCACGGCGAGAAAACCCAATATCAATGCTAAATAATTATTGCTTTCTGCTTTACCCATTACGATGATTGCACCAATAATTACAACGCCATGAATGGCATTTGCACCGCTCATTAATGGGGTATGCAAAACGCTTGGCACGCGGCCAATCACTTCAATGCCTAAAAAAATCATGAGAATTACAATGTAGATGTACTGCTGATTTTCGCTTATAAAATTTAGCATGATTTATTTTTTTTCGCACAGAACTAAGGAGTTAACAAAGAAAAAAGAAAACATCTGTTACCTCAGCTTTCTCAGTGCGATTTAATTTCAAATTAGCCAATTAAACTTTTCACTCTTTCATTCACCACTTTGCCATTATGCGTTATGCAACAACCTGCAACAATATCATCATCAAAATTCAAATTAATGTTGCCTTCTTTTGTGATAATTAGCTGTAAAAAATTCAACACATTCTTTCCATACAACTTACTTGCGTCTGAAGGCAATGTAGATGCAAGATTACTGTTGCCAACAATCGTTACATTATTGTATTGAATGGTTTCATTATTTTTCGTTTGCAATGTGTTGCCGCCGGTTGCTGATGCAATATCAATAATAACAGAACCCGGCTTCATGGCATTCAGCATTTCATCTGTAATTAATATCGGTGCTTTTTTCCCAGGAATTTGTGCCGTTGTTATAACAATGTCTGCTTTTGCGATAGAGTCTGCAATTCTCTGTTGTTGTTTCTGTTTATACTCTTCTGTTTGCTCTACGGCATATCCACCGGCTTTTGATGCATCTGCAGCACCTTCCACTTCAATAAATTTTGCACCCAAACTCATTACTTCTTCTTTCACTGCTGGTCTTGTATCAAACACTTCAACAACAGCTCCCAGGCGCCTTGCGGTGGCAACTGCCTGCAGGCCGGCAACACCGGCACCAAGTATTAAAACCTTTGCAGGCGTAATGCTACCTGCTGCCGTTATAAACATTGGAAAATACCGCGGATAAATATTTGCTGCTTCCACCACTGCTTTATACCCTGCAATATTTGCCTGGCTGCTTAATACATCCATGCTTTGTGCACGTGTAGTGCGTGGGATCATATCCAGGCTAAATGTTGTAATATTTTTTTCCGCCCACTGTTTCATTAAATCATAATTAAACAAAGGCTGGTAAACGCCAACAAGAATTGCATTGGGTTTTAATTGCTGAACGTCTTCTTCTGACAAAGGATTAATGGACAAAAGAATATCAGCTTGCTTTAAAATTTCAGAACGCTCAAATGCTTGTATGTTTTTAGTTTGATATGCATCATTAAAAGCATAAGCCAAAGCGCCTGCATTTTTTTCAAGCTGCACAATTATATTTTGTTTGGTAAGTGAAGCAGCCGCTTCAGGAAGCAGTGAAATTCTTGTTTCGTAAGCAGGTTCTTTAAGAATCCCTATCGTCATTGCAATAAGTTCAGCCCGAAAATTATTGGCTTTTATGTTAACTGCAAAATTTGATATGCTGAGTTGTCAGAATCGTATAGAAAAATGTTGTTTTGTTTTTTGTTCAGTGCGAAAAAAAACAATGCCAATAAAGAACAGATCAATCGTTAATGTTACTGATGGATGATTTTTTATTTCCTCCCACGAAGCTTCCATTTCTATGCTCCAGTGTATATCATCAAAGATTAAAATGGTTGATTCATTTACTTTGGCAAGCAGTTGATGAAAATAATTCAGCGTTGGTTGTTTACGATGATTGCCATCTATGAAAGCAAAGTTTACTGTTGGCAGTTGACTTATGACAGCAGGAAGTGTTTGATCAAAATTTCCTTCAACAATTTGTATGTTGGAAAGATATAACTGGTTGAAATTTTTTTGGGCAATGTATGCAACCTGCTGCGCTCCTTCCATTGTAATAATTTTTGCGTTTGGATTTGCAAACGATAAATAAGAAGTTGTAATGCCCAATGAAGTTCCTAATTCAAGAATGTTTTCGGGTTTATAGTAATGGACAATGCGGAATATTAACTGGCTGTATTTTTTTGGTTTTAAAGATGACTTTGCTATCGCAGATATTTTGCGTTTATTATTCAACTGCATTCTTGAACCTGCTCCAAAATCAGGAACATTTATTTCTGTATGGTTATTTTTTAATTCTTCTCTTAAAAGTTCTATGTACCGGAAACAATCAAACTCGCGTTTATCATTTAATACATTGGTTATAAATTCAAACATAAAAGGCGAATGCACACCATGGCCTTTGCCGTTTGATGCACCGAGCCAATAACGTAAATATTTTATTGCAAGTTGAAAAGAAGAATACATGAAACCCCAAACCCTAAAGGGAGTTATGTTAAACCCTAAGAGTTGCGCAAACTTAAATGCTGATTTATAATTTGAAGATAAAATTTCTCCCCTTAGGTAGTGAAGGATTATTTGCGTTGCCACAATTGAAAGCTGTAATCATAAGCATGTTTATCGTCTTTAAAATGGTCTTCATTTGAAATCAGTTTCCATTTCTTTTCATCAATTACAGGAAAGAATGCATCTGCATCATCAAAAACATGATGCACTCTTGTAATATAAATTTTATCTGCATCATCAATTGTTTGCTGGTACACATGAGCACCGCCAATGATCATTAATTCTTTGTAATCATTTGCATTTGCAAAAAATTCTGCATCCCGAAAGTTATTTACAACAACAACTCCATCAGCTTTAAAAAATTTGCCGGATGTTAGTACAATATTCACTCTTCCATTTAAAGTTTTACTGCCTAATGCTTCAAACGTTTTTCTCCCCATCAGCACAGGCATTGCCCACGTAACATTCTTAAAAAATTTCATATCGTTCGGCAAGTGCCAAAGCAATTGATTGTTTTTACCGATTGCATTGTTGGTGGATGCTGCGACAACAAGAGATTTGATCATAATATGAAATAAAAAAATGAATAATAAAATTCTTTCCAATTATTAATTATTCATTCTTAATTATTAATTGTTACACCGCAACCGGTGCCTTTATCGGCGGATGAAACTGGTAATTTTCAAGCGTAAAATCTTCAAACTTAAAATCAAAAATATTTTTTACTGAAGGATTTAATTTCATTGTTGGTAAGGCATAGGGTGTTCTTGATAATTGCAGCTTCACCTGTTCAATATGATTATTATAAATATGCACATCGCCAAATGTGTGAATAAATTCACCTGCTTCCAAATTACAAACCTGTGCCATCATCATAGTTAATAAAGCATACGATGCAATGTTAAATGGAACACCCAAAAAAACATCGGCGCTGCGTTGATACAATTGACAACTTAATTTTCCATCAGCTACATAAAACTGGAACAAAGTATGGCAAGGCATCAACGCCATTTTTGACAAATCAGCAACATTCCATGCACTTACGATTATTCTCCTGCTGTCAGGATTATTTTTTATTTGTTTGATGGCATCAGAAAGCTGGTCAATAATTTCACCTTCAGCTCCTTCCCAGCTTCTCCATTGTTTACCATACACAGGACCGAGTTCCCCGTTTTCGTCTGCCCATTCATCCCAAATACTTACACCATTTTCTTTTAAATACTTTGTATTTGTTTCACCACGCAAAAACCAAAGTAGTTCATAAATAATGCTTTTTAAATGAACTCTCTTAGTTGTTACCAAAGGAAAACCTTCACTTAAATTAAAACGCATCTGGTAACCAAAATAACTTATTGTGCCTGTGCCTGTGCGATCGGTTTTTTGTGTGCCATTATCCAAAATAAATTGTAATAATTGCTGGTATTGCTGCATGTGTGCAAGGTAATTATTTGGGTGAATAATAAAAGGTGAATAGTAAAAGATGTGGGCAAGGTGTGAATTGAAATTCCTTCAAAATAAAAGCCTCCATTACGGAGGCTTTATTATTTTAACCGAAGCCCAGTATTAGCTTTCTATTCTGAAAGTAATAGGCAATGTCATCTTTGTTTTAATAGGTTTTCCCTTTACAGTCCCCGGCTTCCAGTTTGGCAGTGAGGAAACTACTCTTACTGCTTCTTCATTCAAACCATTTCCTAATCCCTTTCCAATAATGTGTGCACCATTTACCTGGCCATACTCATTTACAACGAACGATACATTCACCTTGCCCTGAATATTATTATTTAACGCATGCTGCGGATAGTTAATATGGTTATTAATATATCTTTCTATAGCAGCTGGTCCGCCGGGATATTCAGGACTTATTTCTGAATATTCATATACTCCTGATTTATCCATCTTAACTTTTGGATACTTTGCCACAGGAGGCGCTTCAACAATAACTTCTACTTTCTTTTTTATTATAACTTCTTTTGTTGATGTGGCTGAATTGGAAGGCTGCGGTGCTGACTGTGTTTCTGATTGAGATGATGTAACCGGCGCTGATTGTGTTTTTGATTGAGACGAGGTAACCGGCGCTGCTTCTTCTGGGGGTGTTTCTGGCGGAACTACAGCCTGTTCCTGCATTGTATCAGATAAAGATTGTGTTGTTGCTGCTGTTGTATCAGCAACGGTATTGGATGACCGGTTTGAATTACATGCTGCAAGAGATATCGCCAATGAGGTTAAAACTACAAATCCTTTACTTTTTAATTTACTGTACTGCATAATAAATATTTTAATTTAATAATACAATACAGTATTTTCAAAGAGAATGCCAATAACAAAAAATAAACTGCAAAGTTTATACGCTGAACTTAATTCCCTGTGCCAATGGTAATTTATTGCTGTAATTAATAGTATTGGTTTGCCTGCGCATGTAAGCCTTCCAGGCATCGCTGCCACTTTCTCTTCCTCCGCCCGTTTCTTTTTCACCGCCAAAGGCTCCCCCAATTTCTGCACCGCTGGTGCCAATATTCACATTGGCGATGCCGCAATCGCTTCCTTCATTTGATAAAAACAATTCCATCTCCCGCATATTATTTGTAAAAATAGAGGAGGATAATCCTTGCGGAACACCGTTTTGTTTTGCAACAGCTTCATCAATGGTTTTATATTTCATCACATATAATACAGGTGCAAAAGTTTCTGTTTGTACAATCTCAAGATGATTATCCGCTTCTATAATACATGGTTTTACATAACAACCGCTTTCATATTGTTCTCCTTCAAGCTTCCCTCCTTCCACAATAATTTTTCCGCCCTGGTTTTTTGCAGTTTCAATGGCTTTTAAATAATCATCAACGGCTTTGGTATCAATCAATGGACCAACATGATTAGCTGCATCTAAAGGATCGCCGATCTTTAACTGGCTATAGGAAGATTTAAGCGATTCAACTGTTTTATCATAAATGCTTTCATGAATAATTAAACGCCTGGTAGAAGTACAACGCTGTCCTGCAGTTCCAACTGCACCAAATACAGCTCCGGTTAAAACCATTTGCATATCGGCATTCTCTGTAATAATAATTGCATTGTTGCCGCCAAGCTCCAAAATAGATCTGCCAAAACGTTCCGCAACAGTTTTCGCAACTATTTTTCCAACACGTGTAGACCCGGTAAAAGACATCAGCGGAATACGTTCATCTGCATTCATCAGGTCGCCGCAGGCATTGCCGGTTACAAGACAGCTTACGCCTTCAGGTACATTATTCTTTGCAAAAACTTCTGCTGCAATTTGCTGGCAGGCAACAGCACATAAAGATGTTTTTGATGAAGGTTTCCAAACACAAACATCTCCGCATACCCAAGCAAGGGCGGCATTCCAACTCCACACAGCCACCGGGAAATTAAAAGCAGAAATTATTCCTACAATTCCCAGCGGATGCCATTGCTCATACATTCTATGTCCCGGCCTTTCACTGTGCATGCTCAGGCCGTATAACTGGCGGCTTAAACCAACCGCAAAATCGCAGATGTCAATCATTTCCTGCACTTCTCCCAAACCTTCCTGCAGACTTTTACCCATTTCATAACTTACCAGTTTACCCAGCGGTTCTTTGTATTTGCGCAAAGCCTCGCCAAATTGCCGTACAATCTCACCACGTTTAGGCGCAGGCCATTTGCGCCATTCCAAAAAGGCTTCTTGTGCAGTTTCTAAAACTAAACTGTAGTCTTCTTTAGTTGTACTGGTAACGCATCCTATCAATTTACCGTCAACAGGTGAATAAGATTTGATTAGTTCTCCTTTACCGGTTAATTGTTTGCTGCCGGTAGAAGTGCCGGCATTTCCTGATTTTATATTAAGTTGTTGTAAGAATTCCATATGGGGCGCAAAAATACACAGATGTAAATTTATTTCGCTGTATTGTTATAATTATAAGGTTTTCTTTTATTGATAAACATGTTAAAGCTTAAGACCGATATAAAAATTATTCATGCTCCTGCATTACCAAATTCTCCAGCCATAAAATTTTATAATAAGCCGGGCAATAGAAATAATAATTAATATAACTCCAGTGCAAAAATATTTTTTTAAGAGGTGAAGGATAAGAAAACGCTGCCCGTGCCTGGAAAAAAATGAATTGTCGCTGATTGGTATTTTCAAATTCATTGATGGAGAGAAATGGCGGTAATTCAGCTTTTACACCAAGCCGCATCAAAGAAGTACTCAATAAAAGTTTATCCATCACATTCGTGCTTGCATCAAATTCTTTTTTTGCATCATCAATTAATTGTTGTTTATATATTTCTAATGCAGGAATATGAAAAGCATTCATCAATCTTACAACATGATAAATTAAAATGGATGAGCGCACATAATACGGAGAAAGATAAGTTGGCGCTTTCATGTATTCACGATTGCGAAGCATTTCTGTAATCAGGTGAAGTGTAGAACTGTCTTGTTGTACAAAAGGCAAATGCTTATCCAAGACAAAATATAAAATATTGCATTGCACAGCAAAGTCAAAATCAGGTGTAGTGCGGCTTCCCAGGTAGGTGCTGTATGCAGGCTCATTTTTATATTTGCTGTAAGTAGATATAATTTTTCTTTTTGGTGATGATAAATTAGCAACAGCTTCCAATCTTTTTTTAAAGTCAGTTACATCTTTATCATTGCTGCTGTCAGTCATTAAGATCATCACCGTATCGTCTGAATCTTCGCCTTGTCCAAAAACCTGTTTTAAGTATTTGAAATAATAAGTGTGCGGCATTATTACGTCATCTGTTGGCCAAAAACCATAATAAGGATAACCATGCTTATTTCTGTAATAAGGATAAACTTTTTGAATGTTATCAATGATCTGCTGCGCAATATTTTTATCAGCATCATTCAAATAAGGCAACATATTGCGTAAGGCGAATGCGGAAACTGCTGTATAAAAAATATTATTATCAGGCTGATAATTATGCGGCGCACCACCGCATTCGCGATAGGTTGGAAACATGCCTGCATAAAACTCACCATCCTGCTTTACCTGCATAGATTGTACGTTTTCAATCAATGCATGAATAAGCGAATCTTTGTTTTGTGCATGCAAATACTTTGATGCAAAAATTATATAAAATAAAGAGATAAATTTTTTAAACATTATTGTACTTGCCTACTTTGTTTGAAGGTAAGCTCGTCATTTCGATCCCGCAATTAGCGGGAGAGAAATCTTTTATATTAAACATCCTTTAATTCCAGAAATATCCCGTTACCTCGACATGACGTTCAAAACATCTTTATGTTATAAAACTTCAAAATTTAATAAATGGCCGGAAGTTTAAAAATATATTTTAACCACTTTAAAATGTTCTTTGTCTTCTCCATATCAACAATCATATCTTTTCTTTCAAGTTTCCACCAATCAATTTTATTTCCATATCTTTTCTGAGTTGTAATAAACTGGTCAATTGCCACTAAACTTCTTGCATTAATTGTATTCATTACAATACAAAAATCTTCTTTATCTTTTTTTAGATAAGGCAGAGCGTAAATTTTTTCATTTTGCAGTTTCACTCTTTCAATAAAATTCTTTTTAAACTGAATAAAATCATCACAGGTATTTACAAGCGTATAAATGTTATCGCGAACATCTTTATACAAATCAAAAATATCATTGCCCAATTGATATAAACTTCCAATTAAAAATAAAACTTCCTTCATTTGTACATCTGCAACTTCATTTAAACATTGATGATAAATGATAACACTTACTGCGCCTTTTATATACGTAATGCGCCGCATTTCATCTTTTGGAATTTGAGGATTTGTTTGCTTTGCGGTTTCAACCTGTATATCCAATACATTTTTTGAAGCTTCAAGATATTCCTGCTTATACGGAACAGCGTTTAACAAATATGTTTGAATTTCTTTGGCAACATGCCCAGAAAAAGTAGTTGCATTAAATGTTTCCGGCTGAAATGTTATTTGCCTTATGCTTTCATTATCCAGGTTGTCAATATCAAAAAGATCATCGCCAACCGGTGTGAGAATGCCAAATAATGTTGCTCTTTTGCGTTCTTCATCAGTTAAAGATTTTCCATATAATCTTTTATAGCTGCTGCATAAAAATGATGTGATGAATAAGCCGTAATAATCTGTTATTTTCTCTCGCTGCTCCGGTTGAAATGTACCGTTGTATTTTCTTTCAAGTTCATTTAAATAAGGAATAAGAAATGTTTTATTGAATCGGGTTTGAATTTTTATTTCACTGTAAACTTTTCTTGCAATATTGATGTAACGAAAAAAATTCATGAATTGAATTCAAAAGTAAAAAGTAAAAATTCAAAATAAAAACAACTGTTCGAACTTATTACTTAAAACTTATAACGAAAGACTTATTTCACATTCGCGACAACTTTAGCACCGGCACGTTTTGCGGATTGCATTACATGAAAAACCTCGCCATAAAAAGAAGCTGTATCAGCATTGATAACAACAGAAGGCGTATCAATAGTATTTCGGTTTTTATCTACTTCAAATTTTATTAAACTGTCAAGATTATTCGGGTCAATTTTATGCTGACCAATATAAACATTCTGGTCTTTATCAATAGAAACAACAATATGCTGCTTTGCCTTTGTATCTTTTGAGCCCCTGGGATTATTTACCTTGATCACATTTGGATTAGCCAGTGTTGAAATGATCAAAAAGAAAAAAAGCAATATGAATAAAATATCATTTAGTGTGCCTGCATGTACCTGCCCCTGAGTTTTATATCTTCTTCGTATATTCATTTAATTAATTATGAATTATGAGTTATAGTTTAAAAATTGTGCAAGTTTCCATTCATAACTTATCACTTATAATTTATAACTATCTTGTCGGTTCCTGCAAAACATCAATAAATTCCGCACTTGCAATTTCCATGCGGTTTGCTGTTTTATCCACCTGCGTATTTAAAAAATTATAGCCAACATAAGCCAGCAAACCAATGATCAAACCCGTTGCCGATGTTATCATTTTTGTATAAATACCACCTGCAATTTCACCCAGTTCCAACTCGCCGGTTGAAGCAATAGCAGAAAATAATTGCAGCATACCAACGATCGTTCCCAAAAAACCAAACATCGGCGCAATGCCCGCAATTAACGAAAGTATATTCAGGTTGCGTTCCATTTTATACATCTCTAATCTTCCAACATTCTCCATGCTTTTTTCAATAGCATCAATAGGTTTGCCAATGCGCTGAATGCCTTTATCAATAATACGGGCTACAGGATTATCTGTATTGCGTGCAAGATTACGGGCTGCAACTACATTGCCGGTAATAATATTATCTCGGATGATATGCATAAAATTCGCATCAATTCTTGATGCTTTGCGTATGGCGATCAATCTTTCAAAAAAAACAAATATGGCAGCAGCAAGCAACACATACAAAGGATACATTATCCAGCCGCCTTTATTTAAAAGACTCCATAGATTCATTGTTTGCGGTTGCTGTGCAATTGTGTTTACCAGTTTTGTTGTATCAACCTGTAATAAAAATCCCATTCTTTATTTTTTTTGATGAGTGCAAAGTACGTTCAACCACAAAACAACGGCTGCCGTGTTGATAAATTACGTGCTGATGTTATTTTAAGAAAGATTTTGCAGCAGGGTCGGAACGCTTTCAAGCGACCTGACCGGTATGCAAATGCAATAATTTTCCCTAATCTTGCCCTCATGTTGGCATGCAGACAAATTTCCCTTACACAATTCCGTAATTATATTTTCGAACAATTCAGTTTCAATAAAAACATTACTGGTATTTATGGCAGGAACGGAAGCGGCAAAACAAATTTGCTCGATGCTATTTATTATTTGTGCTTCACCAAAAGCAGTTTTAACCGACCAGATAATCAAAGCGTGAAAGATGGTTATGCAGGTTTTCGTATTGAAGCGAAATTTATTAAAGATGAAGAAGAAAAAAAGCTGGTTTGCATATTACGTGAAAACAACCGAAAAGAATTTTCTGTTGATGATGAAATGTATCAACGCTTTTCAGAGCACATTGGAAAATTTCCCTGTGTAATGATTGCGCCGGATGATGTTTCTTTAATTACGGAAGGAAGTGAAGAACGCAGGAAATTTGTTGACACATTGCTTTCTCAATTACAGCATGATTATCTTGAGCAATTGATTGCTTACAATAAAATTTTACAGCAACGCAACAGCTTTTTAAAGTTTGCCGCAGAAAGAAACAGTTATGATGAATCATTGCTTGAAATTTTAAACACTCAGTTGCTTGAAAAAGGAAATTTTGTTTATGAGCGAAGGTTAAAATTTTTAAAAGAATTTTTACCGCAGGTTTTGCAGCAATATATTTCAATTGCCAATAACGATGATAAACTTATTCTTGAATATGAAAGCCAGCTAAACCATATTTCATTTGAAGAATTGCTGGAGCAAAACCTTCAGCGCGATTTGTATTTGCAACGTACTGGTTGCGGCATTCATAAAGATGATATTACAATTGAACTGCAGCAATCAAATTTCAGGAACATTGCTTCGCAAGGCCAGCGGAAAAGTTTATTGTTTGCATTTAAGCTGGCAGCTTTTGAAATACTAAAAGAAAACAAAGGCTTCTCTCCTGTTTTATTATTAGATGATGTGTTTGAAAAATTAGATGAACAACGTATGCAGAATTTGTTGCAATATGTTTGCGTGCAAAGTGGCGCACAGGTTTTTATTACTGACACGCATAAAGAAAGATTACAACAGGCTTTTATGAAGATTGGTAAAGATTATGATTTGATTGAACTATAAATTTGTTTTATGATAAAGCGGTTTCTTTTTTTTACTTTTTACTTTTTACTTTTTACTTCAGCATTTGCACAGGAAAAAAAAACATTCACACATGCAGATACCTTGCGCGGCAGCATTACCCCTGAACGCGCATGGTGGGATGTATTACGATATGATATAACAGTAAAGCCGGATTATGAGAATAAGACGATTGAAGGAATTTGTTCAATTAAATATCGAACAACAAATCCTGGTGGATCTGATATAATGCAAATTGATTTGCAAAATCCTCTTATCATAGATAGTGTTATTCAACATACAAGTTCACTGAAGTTTAAAAAGATTGGAAATAATGTTTGGTATGTCACTCCTCTTCCAACAATAGTAAGACAGGTTTCGAGTTCTAAATTGCAAATTGACGATGAGGCAATCACAATATTTTATCACGGCAAACCACGAGAAGCAATTAAACCACCATGGGATGGCGGATGGATCTGGAAGAAAGATAATTTGGGGAGACCATGGATGAGTGTTACCTGCCAGGGTTTTGGCGCCAGTGTTTGGTATCCTTGTAAAGACATTCAAGCTGATGAACCTGACAATGGCGCTTCGCTTTCTGTTATTGTTCCGGATACATTGGTGGCTGTTGGCAATGGACGATTAACATCAACACAAAAAAATAATGATGGCACAACAACTTACAAATGGGAAGTGAAAAATCCAATCAACAATTATAATATCATTCCGTACATCGGCAAGTATGTAAATTTCAGCGACACATTGAATGGCGAAAAAGGAACACTCGACTTGAATTATTGGGTGCTTGATTATGACCTTGATTCAGCGAAGCAGCAATTTGAACAGGTGAAGCCAATGCTGCACAATTTGGAACATTGGTATGGCCCGTATCCTTTTTATGAAGATGGATATAAGCTGGTTCAATCGCCACATTTGGGCATGGAGCATCAAAGCGCGGTTGCCTATGGAAACGGTTTTCATAATGGTTACCGCTATGGCAAAACATGGATTGATCTTTCGAATACAGGTTTAGGTTTAAAGTGGGATTTTATTATTGAACATGAAAGCAGTCATGAATGGTTTGGCAATAACATAACCTCAAAAGATCTGGCTGACATGTGGATACATGAAAGCTTTGCCAACTACAGCGAAACATTGTACACCGAGTCTTTATTCGGCAAAGATTCCGGCAATGCATACAATGTTGGAACACGTACACGAATTAAAAATGATGCACCTGTCATTGCGCATTACGGCGTAAATGAAGAAGGCAGTGGCGACATGTATTATAAAGGTGGTAACATGCTGCAGGCAATTCGACATACTATTAATAATAATGAGAAGTGGAGAAGCATTTTACGCGGCTTAAATAAAACTTTCTATCATCAAACTGTTACAACAAAACAAATAGAAGATTATATTTCTAAAAATGCAGGCATTGATTTAAACAAAGTGTTTGATCAATATTTACGCACCACGCAAGTTCCTCAACTGAGTTATTATTATTCTGCAGATAAAAAGCAAGTCTATTATCGCTGGGATAGTTGCGTTACCGGTTTTAATATGCAATTGGTTTTATGGCATGATGGTAAAAGCCTGCGTATTTATCCAACACAACAATGGAGAAGTTCGAAGAATGTTGCTTTTTTTGATACAGCGTGGATTGTGAACAATTATTATATGAGGATTAAGGAAGTGAGTGGAAAACCATAAACGAAATAATATATTCACCATTATAATTGTTGACGGCTTTGTTGTTTAAAGTATTGAACATATAACAGCTAAAACAAAATTTATCTGTGTTAGTATGCTAAGGAAAACAGTCGCAAAAGAAATTCAAAAACGTAATACGGATTTTCAATTGCGTGGCGGTGAAGTAAAACGTATTGAAGCATTTAGTGATGCTGTGTTTGGTTTTGCTGTTACATTACTGATTGTTTCATTGGAAGTGCCAAAAAATTTTGAAGAACTTATCATAACAATGAAAGGCTTTTTTGCTTTTGGTGTTAGTTTCTTTTTGCTGATGCTGATTTGGTTTGAACAAAATATATTTTTTCGCAGGTATGCTTTAGACAATAAGACAATTATTTTTTTAAATGCATTTTTAATGTTCCTTGTTTTGTTTTATGTGTATCCACTGAAATTTTTGTTTACACTTATGTTCAATTCAGCTTCAACACATATTCAAATCACACAACCGCAGGTACCCACGCTTATGTATATCTACAGTGGTGGTTACACTATTATTTATTTGCTTTTCTTTTTTATGTACCTGCATGCTTATTATAAAAAAAATGAACTGGAATTAACCCCAATAGAAATTTACGACACTAAAACCAGGATGTGGGCTCATCTTATTCTTGTTCTAATAGGGTTTTTATCTACAGTTATTGCATTTCTTTTACCGGTTGAAATAGCAGGCAGTTCCGGATTCGTTTATTTTTTAATCGCTCCTGCGTTTACTATCTTTCATTCTATTCGCAGTAAAAAAAGAAGACAATTATTTCCAGCTGATAAATGATATAAATACTTAGTAACGCGTCCCTGCATAAACTTTTTTTTCTTTCATTATCAAATTTTCAAATAATCACATCATCAAATCAATCATCCAGCCCAACCTTCTCTATCCAAACTTCTGTATTGAATAGCTTCGGCTAAATGTTCAACTTTTATATCAACACTTCCTGCAAGATCAGCAATCGTCTTGGCAACTTTTAAGATTCGGTCATAAGCACGTGCAGATAAATTTAATTTTTCCATGGCACGCTTTAATAAACTTTCACCGGCCTGGTTAATCACACATATCTCTCTTAGTTGTTTGCTGCTCATCTGCGCATTGCAATACATGCCTTCAATGTCTTTGTAACGTTCTGTTTGTATGTCTCTTGCTTTAATAACACGTTCACGAATAGAGGAAGAAGGCTCGCCTTTTGATTTTGTATTGCTTAATTCACTAAAAGCAACCGGCGTTACTTCTACATGTAAATCAATTCTATCTAACAATGGGCCTGAAATTCTGTTTAGGTATTTTTGAACAGCACCTGGCGGACAAGTGCACTCTCTTTCAGGATGATTATAAAAACCGCAAGGACATGGATTCATTGAAGCGATCAACATAAAACTTGCAGGAAAATCAACGGCAACTTTTGCTCTTGAAATACTTACTTTTCTTTCTTCCATCGGTTGGCGCATTACCTCTAAAACAGTGCGTTTGAACTCAGGCAATTCATCTAAAAACAAAACACCATTATGTGCTAAAGATATTTCACCGGGTTGCGGAATTCCTCCACCACCAACCAATGCCACATCGCTGATGGTATGATGCGGTGAACGAAATGGCCGCCTGCTTATTAATGAACTATTCTCGGGCAACTTGCCTGCAACGCTGTGAATTTTTGTCGTTTCCAATGCTTCATACAAACTCAATGGCGGAAGTATTGTCGGAAGCCTTCTTGCCAGCATAGTTTTACCTGCACCGGGTGGACCAATCAGTATTGCATTATGACCACCGGCTGCTGCAATCTCCAAAGCACGCTTAATATTTTCCTGTCCTTTTACATCATTAAAATCAACATCAAAAATTTGTTGTGCATCAAAAAATTCTTCGCGTGTATTTACAATGACAGGCTGCAAAGAATTTTCATCCTTAAAAAATTCAACTACTTCTTTTATATGTGTTACACCATAAACATTTAAGTTATTTACCATGCCCGCTTCACGTGCATTTGCTTTGGGAACTATCAATCCTTTAAAGCCTTCTTTACGCGCCTGTATAGCAATAGGCAATGCGCCTTTTATAGATTGAATTGTTCCATCTAAACTTAATTCGCCCATCATTATATAATCAGCTAAACGTTCAGGCTCTTCAATTTGTTCGCTGGCTCCAAGCACACCAATGGCAATAGGAAGATCGAATGCAGAGCCGCTTTTCTTTATATCTGCCGGCGCAAGATTTACAACAATCTTTATCCGCGGCATGTACCAGTCATTTGTTTTAATAGCACTTTCCATGCGCTGCAAACTTTCTTTCACAGCATTATCGGGCAAGCCAACAATTGTATAATGCTGGCCTGCACTTACATTTACTTCAGTTGTAATAGTGATGGCTTCAACTCCGTAAACAGCACTTCCAAAGGTTTTAACAAGCATGGGTTTTGCAGCTAATTATGTCTTAAGATTAAAGCTAAACTAAATAAAGAATTATTCGCTGAATAAATTTAATTGAATATACCTTTTATCCAATCCTGCATTGCTATTAATACGAATATCAATCCATAAACACTGTAAATGGCTTTGCGATAACTGCTGCTCAATTCATCCTGCTGCATGGCGCTTAAACCCGCAGGGAAATACCAGATAATAAAGAGCAATTGCAGTATAATTGATGGAGACAAAATAAAAATGAATTCTGTAAAATTTAACCTGCCATGAAACTGATACATGGTAACCATGATAAATAAAAAACAAAGCATTAATACAAATGGTGCAAAAGAGAAAAAGGCAAGACTGCCGTTTATTGTGTTTTTTAAATTGATGGAATTAGAAATTTTGTGTTTATAGATTTTTCTGTTTAAGAAGAAGATCAATTTTACGGCGAGATGCACCAGCAGGGAAATAATAATGATGCAGGGAAGAACAATCAATGCTGCAGTATCGGCGTCAACTTTATCCGCAATTTTTAAAATGTCTGATTTATCATTGTTTGATTCAGCAATTCTTTTTAACAATGAAATTGTAAGCCATGTAAATACAATACCGATAGCTGCAAACGTAAGCAGGTCTTTATTTATACTGTTTGATGCTTTATATTTTTTGCAGGCATTTTTAGGATTGGTTCCAAAGTCAATAATAAAATCGAAATAGTTAGCAACATATTCTGGTATATCCGGAAGATTCATGTTTCATTCTTATTAATGATGCAGGGAATATTTGAAACTGAATATACTGTATTGCAATTATATTAATAAAACTTTTTAAACAACTGATTACTGCAAACAAAAAGTCATTCATCACCTGAATACAAATAATTATTAAAACACAATTATTGTCCCGGAGCTGAGCCTGATGGTGCAATTGAAATACGCAACTCTATACCTGCTCTTGTAGTTATGATTGGTGCAGATGTTGAGATGTATGGAATAATGCGTTGCTGATCAAAATAAAATTTAAGATCAATACGATTATTTATAAGATAATCAAATGATGGTTGTATGCTGATTGTTTTTTGCCCACCGGTACTGTATGCAGTTGGCTGATCAAGCCTGCTGTTTGTTTGCAAATCATTACGAAACGAAAGATCAAGGCTTATATTTAAATCTGTTTGATCTGGATTGGCTTTAACAAACGGAAGTTTGAATGGCATGTTAACTCCTTTTCTGCGATACGTTCCGCCAAAGGTTACAGAACTGCTTCGCACTTCACTTAGCTGGTAATCATACAGGCTTAAACTCAACTGCCTGCTTTTTGCATATTCAAAACGTATTGCAGTTTGGTCTGTGGTTGTAATATCAAACCCAATTAATGGTGCAAACTGTTCCTGTATGGTTAAGTTTGGTATTAAGAAGAAAGGAATATAGTTGCCTGAAACTGTATCTAAAAATGCAGGCTGGCCAAGATGCAACGGATCATAATATAATAATGCACTGGTAAAACTGTTCATGCTGAATGTGCTGTTATAGCCATGCGTAATAGTAATATTGCTGAACTTATCTGCAAGACTTTCAATTCTCGTTAAGCCCGTGTAGGTAATACGCCAGTTAGGCAATGCATGAATACCGCTGAATGGATTTGATTTAATACTTGAATTTGATTGATTAATCAGCGCAACTGAGTTTGGATCTTTACCTGTATATGCCGCAATAAATGCAGGCAACAAAACATCCTGCTGATAACGGCCATAACCGGTAGGAAATCCATCAACACCGCGTCTGGAGCCACTATCAATCCAATACTTGTTTGATGTTGCAAGGCGGTTTGCAATTACAATACGGTTATTTTGAAACTCCTGGAATGTTTGCGATATCTGGTTTGGATCAGATTTTTTAAACAGTGTTTGAAAGCTGATATAAGAAACACTGAATCCGCCGCCTGCCAATGGGCTAAGGTGTTGGAAGTTGTCTATTGCAGGTGTTAATGAAAGATTTTTAAATAGTTCAGAATAATTTTTAGAAAATGTTTTCTGCACATTCACATCAATATTAAATTCTCTTATTGGTTCAAGCTGTGCAGTTAGGTTTATTTGTTGTTGGTAATCCTGCGTATATAAAATATTAAATAAACTATCACGTGTAATTACACCTTCGCTTGCTTTTTGATTTAACCAATTACTATCCGGCTGCTTACCAAAAATATAAGCGAAGCCCGGCTGGTTTGTTTGCTGATTTTGACCTAAATAACCTGTACCTGTTGTAATGCCCGGCACACGGCTGTCATAATTTTCATTATAACTAAGTGATGCGTGTTTTACCATAGTTATTATATGGCCCGCAGCATTTGCAAGCCCGCTGCCGGTGGCGGCTTGTTTATTTTTACGCTGCTGTTTACGATAATCTCTTTTTTGCTGGCGCCATTTCTGCAAGGCATGGCGCTTTTCAAAACCTTTTAGCTTATTGCCTGAAGAATCTTTAATTACCTGGGCTCTTGGCTTTGGCGCCTGGATGCTATCGCTGGGATTCGTTTCATCCCCGCCATTGTCTGTATTATCTTCAGTTTGACTTATCTTATTTAAAAATTTTGATTTTGAATAGAGCCGCGTAAAATCAAACTCGCCTGTAAAATTATTTTGCTGCGTATTTTCTATTATGTTGCCCAGGCTTGTAGCCAGAAGGCTTGCACCGATCCAGTTATAAGAAGTTGTATAACTGTAGCGCGCCGTAATCCAGTCTGTAATCGGTAATTTAGCTAATGGAATATTATAACTTAATGTTGCCTGCTGCTGGTACATTGTGTTTCTTCCGGCATGAAAGAAATTTTCGCGCACAGTATCTTTTTTCGCTTTAGTATTCAACTGGCCGAATGGTTCATCAACTCTTGCAAAAGCTACTGCTGAAAAATCGAGATTAAGGCTGCGTGTAAAATCCCATCTCAAATTATAATAACGGTCAAAAGTGAAATACTTATCGTAAGTTGTATCAACCTGTTCTACTTTAGAATCATAAGTATTTACAATTCTTGGAACATATATGCCATACTGCCGGTTAATATCAGCCCTGAAACTTAAAAGCGAAGGAATGTAATTAAAGTTGATATCTTTTATGGGTGTTAGCCATACACTTTTATTTTTAATAAGATTTTTAAAAGGCTCCTTAAATTTAGAAGATTGGTTATACGTGTATCCAAGACCACCATGATATTTTTTAATATTATTTTCCAGGATCAGCGAATTGGTTTGATCGAATTCTGTATATGAATAACTGAAGTCGAAATTACTTAAGCTCCATAAATGCGGCGTTGAACCAACCTGTCCAAAACGAACATTGGTAAAATTTACTGTTTTTATGGTAGTAATATCTGCAGCTGCTTTCTTTATTGAATCGCGGCCGCTGCCGGCTAATTTCAATTTGTCTTTATACAAAATATCCAGATCATAAGGATCGTATTCCGGCGTAAGAATTGTTTTGTTGATGCTTGCATATACAGGAATAGAAATTCCAATTTTTTGCGGGAAAAATTTACCTGCATCAATATTAAGCGCTGCATCATACTGGAACATATTGTCTATTGCGCGTTGATTTATCTGCTGATCAATACTTCCAAAACCATAAGAATATGTATTAGCTGAAAGGGAAAGCGTTCCTAAATCTGCAAGCTGCATATCTACCCTGCCCAAAGCAGCATAGCCGCCTTTGTCATCAATTTTTGATAAGCGCAATTCATTTACCCACACTTCTGTACTGATTATGTTTTCTGTTTCATTTTCTACTGCAATTAAAAAGCCCTGTACTTCACCTAAATTCGGGTTGCCTTTTATTGCATAGGTTCTGTTTCCAATAATTTCTGAATAATAACCCGCAATGTTTGTTGTTTTTGAATCGCGCCGGATTTTTAGCTGCACAAGATCATTTAAAACAAGATTAAGGCTGTTTGAATCAGGCCATATTTGCTCAGCAGTGGCAGCGCTGTTGAACTGTGTAATTTGCAGCGGTATTTTTACTTCATAATAGTTACTGAGAAAATCCTGTCCTATACGAACTACTGCATCAATTTGTCCATCTGCTAATTGGGGCGATTGTTTTAACCCGGATTCAGCATGCACAAACATATTCATCTCGCCATATTGCCTTAAATCAAGATTAAGTGTTTTAAAAACTGCTCTTGACTGATGTTTTTCAAGATTGTTTATCTGCAAACTCATCGCCTGTTCATTCTGTAAAAGATTAACGCCGTTATTACTTAATTCCTGCACACGATCAATACCCGGTGGCGTTTTATAAGGTATTGGCTGGCGGCTGCTGTTTTCTTCAACATTTACGGCAAGTACATTTATAGTTGAGTTAGAAGAAACAGGCTTGTAAGCACCAATGGTATCCACATCATAAGTAAATGTTCTCCATTGATTGCGCACAAGATCAAAAGTGGCAAAACGCATTACAACCGAATCCTGGAAACCGGTAAGGTACATGCGCATAAAACGGATTGATTTAAAATCAGGGATTGCTCCGACCTTGGTAGTAAATTTTTCTATAGGCACACGAAAGAGATACCAATTTTCAGGTGCCGTTGTTCCATCAGCAAGCCGCGGATTTACTACACGTTGGTCAGTAATATATTGTGAACCAGGAATACCAACGCCCATGCCTGGCTTCAGATCAATTTCATATTCATAATATTCTTCCGATTCATTTAAAGTATTGTCGTGGTTAAGGTCTTCATTATCGGGATACAATGTTGCAGCAGGAGAAAATGCAGAATTGCTGGTTGATACAGGTGAATTGCCTTGCGGATTATTATAGTTCTTGTATCGTCCTAAAATGCCTGTTCCAGAGGCATCATAGCTTGCATCGCGATACCATTTATAATCATCATTTGAAGGGTCAACAGATGCCTGCTGATAAAAAGAAGAAGTTGCACCAAAATTATTTGCAATATCATTCAGGTAAGCACTGCGCTGAATTTTTTCAGAGTCATCAGCGAGGCCATCAAAACCAACATCCTGGTAGGCGCGGTCATTTGGATCGTTACTGAAAGCCTGCGTAACCTGTATCGGGTTTATAGGTGTTCTTCCCCAAACAGATTTATCTGTTATTGCAGGAATGCTTGGCGTAGGCAAACCATTCTCGTAAAAGCGCCTTCCATCTTTTAAAATATCTTCACTTATATTACCAAGATCAATAAATAATTTTCCGCCGGTGCTTGTTGGGTCTTTAATAAATGGGTCCTGAACCCAAAATTCTATATATTCAATATTACCTGTTTCAAAGTCAGTTTGGTCAAGGCTGCGCATAATACCTCCCCATCTCTTTTCCGGGTTTTTTAATTTGCCGTTATTGTCTATGTCTGCAACATCATCAGTAAAATTATAAGGTCCCCGGTCAGTTGGATAATAAGCAAGATCAAACGTGGAAGTAATTACATCAGTAATGTTTGTTGTACGCTGCGGGAATAATTCGTTGGTGAAAACCTGCCTTACTCTCGGGTCGCTTAATTCTCTTAAATCACCTTTTAAAGGATTATTGGAGCTTGACTTATCCTGCAAAGTTGGCTCAATATTATACCATGCAAGTTTTGCCCGGTTCATTCCATAAATAAGGCTATCCGTCGCTGTAGCTTCAGGAAATAAGCCGTTGCCTTGCGGTGTTGATGCTAATGCCCATGAAATAAAAGGAAACCGCAGATCAACGCTGCTGGTGGCGCCTTCAAAATCATCAATATAGATCAAGCCTTCAGAACCCTTGCCAATTTGCGGAGGATGACCGGGCTTTAGTGCAGCAGCTTCGCCGTAAGCAGAAATTGTGCTTGGCGCATCTGAATTATAAAAAGGTAATTTATTAATAAGCCTGGTTAAGCCGGGTAATTGATTCTGATAATTGAAATCAACACCATACATGGTATTACGTATCGGGTCTTCTCCATAATTTACTTTGGTAAAATAAGGGCGTTCTGCCAATCTTTCTATTGTTCCTCCAAGTGATAAATGTTCGTTGGCAACATAATCAAGACGAAGACCCAAAAAACTTCGTTGCTGAATACCATACGTTGCATTATTTTCAAACTGAACATCAACAGGAATACCGGCATTTATAATTGCCTGGTTGATTATTTTTAATGTGCCAAGGTTGTAATCAATAATATAATCTGTATTCTCCTGCAACACCTGGCCGCCTGCTGTAACTGTAACAGAACCTTGCGGAATATTGAATGCGCCCAGGTAAATATCTGTATTCGAACTTCCTTTAACTGTTCCCTGTAAAATATAATGATTAAGGTTAGCATGAGTTTGCGCAATTGCTTTTATTGAATCATACAATTGTTGAAAAACATATTTATTTACTGTAGAATCGGGCTGTCCTTGAAAAGCAAGGTTCTTTAGATCATTACCAAAAGGTTCAAGTACAGGAAATATAATTTTTCCCTGTTGCGATATAACCGTAAACCCGTCAACAAAATCATATAAGCCATCCGGCTGCGGATCGTTGCGGTTATTTAAACGGTCAGCACGCAGAATTTGTATTAATGGGCTCCCGGCAACAACAGGGTCGCTTTCCGGCAGGTATCTTTTTAAACCGCCGCTTGGTTCCTGGTACAATACATTTAACTTGAAATCCTCCGCCTGCAAGCCTGTTACATCAATGGAATAAACATTCTTCATCATCAATTGCCAGATGGGAAGATTTACGCGCTGTGATGTTGCTTTTAATAGTTTCAGGAAAAGCATTTTTTGCACGCCCTGTGTTGAATCAACCGTTACATCCTGGGAAAATTCCCCTACCTGGAAAACCTGCCCATTATATGTATATTGATAAGCAACAGCCAAAACATCATCAGGCTGCAATTGCACATTTAGAGAAAGAAAACCAACCTGCGGATTATAATAATACTCTGATGAATCAAGCTTGCGCGCAAAAGTTTTTTCAAAATCATTTACAGGTGTTAAACCTCTTGCCAATAATAAGCTGTTAACCAGTGAAGGATTTCTGAAATTAGCATCACTTAGTAATTTAGAATATAAATCATTAGAATTATTTTGAGGTTTGATATTGCCTGGTATTGAATTAATCGCCGTATTGTAAGGCGAGTTTTCGCCTAAATCCATAAAGCCAACTATGCTTCTTGTATTTGTAGTTGCACCCGTTTTATTGGTAACCCAAACTTCCATGCGCATAATCTGAACCTGGCTGTTTACCACCGGCAGGTTACTCATAGCAGTATTGTAATTATCTTTAAAATATTGCGCTAATAAAAAATGCCGGTTCTCATCATAATCATCCAGTTTTTTATTAATGTTCTGGCTTAATCCGCCACCTTGTAAAGCCAAAGATTGCTGTTGTGATTTTTGACTGGCAATGGCTGCTGTAATAAAGAATTTTCCAAACTGCAGCTGTGTTTTTACACCAAATAAGCTTTGCGGGCTGCTAAGCAAAGTGCCTTTAGTTTGAAAAGAAATATTACCTGCTTCCACTGATTTTAATATTTCATCATCCATGCCTTTATAGTCAAGCTTAAGCTGGTTTTCATAATCAAAGTTGGCAAGCGTATTATAACTGATAGGAAGTTTTAATTTATCGCCAATGCTTGCATTAATGTTTAGGTTGGTATTCATATTAAAATCCAACCCTCCATTTTTCCTGGCACTTTCAGGCAGCGTGGGATTTTTAATGACCTGCCCCTGGTAGCCCATCGTAAGATCAATTGTTCCCTGTGGTTTTATATCTACTTTAAGTCCTTCGGGGCCTACGCCAAACATCCTGTCGAATAATTTATCATACACATGCGGTGGCGGACGGGAAACCTTCCGGTTTAAATCAAGCAGCGTTTGCGAACGCTGGTTAAAATAATCCATTTCCTGTTTTTCGCTTTGCAGCCGGTACATCTCATCAAATGTGAGGTAAGTTGGCTTACGGTAAATGATATCGCCAACTTTTTCTGTTATATAATATTGATTGGTTAAAGGATCGTATTCAATATCCTGTTTAATGATAGCAGTATCATTAATATCAAAAGGATTATTGTAATTCCAGCTAAACTTATCCCCACGCGTGTCCTGCAAAGGAAAGCGCAAACTATCAGGATTCTGTGCAAAAAGATTGTGGCACAAACATGCCGATAGAATAACAAATAGAAGTGTAGCAATAAAAATCTTTGTCAATTTCTTAAGCTGGTTAGGTAGAACTTTGCTCGATAAGCTATAGATTTTTTAATGCAAGTTTAATAATGTTTTCAACTGAAGAATTATTGGCGGTTGAAAATACTTTTTTTATGGCTGTTTCAGCAATATTTTTTTGAATTCCTAAAGCTATGAGGGCATTCAGAGCATCTGATTCAACCGTATTTAGTGAATACGCAGAATTTGGCTGGCTGGTTTGCAGGCGGCCTAATTTATCTTTTAATTCAAGCACAATTCTTTCTGCTGTTTTTCGGCCAATACCTTTAATGCTTTCTAACTGTTTGGTGTTATTGTTTACAATTGATTTGATTATTTCGTCAGGCTTCAATCCGCTTAACATCATTCTTGCTGTAGATGCACCAACGCCGGAAATACTTATTAATTGCAGGAACAACTCCTTTTCTTCCAAATCAGAAAAACCATATAATGTATGTGCATTCTCGGTAATATGCAGGTAAGTAAAAAGCTTTCCACTTTCTTTATTGCTGATGGCTGAATAAGTGTTCAGGCTAATCTGCAGATCATACCCAACGCCGTTTACGTCAACTATTACCTGCGAAGGCAACCTGGTAACAAATTTTCCGCTTACAAATGCAATCATACAATGGGGTCAAAAATATGGTTTTCATGTATATTGAATGTTATTTTAAAAGAAAAGAAATTTTGTTTGATTTTGAATGTTCGATTGTTTAAATATCCAGTTTCCTTATTCGTTTAAAAAAAATATAGAAAGCTGCAGGATTTTATTTGGATTTTATTTTGAATGATACTTTAAATGCAACCTGTAAAAACTTATTTAAATTTTAATAACTAATATCTACGTTCGCAGTATCAAATGCATTTATTTGTTGTGGCAATGTAGTATGTACTGGGTCGGGAACCATATCAAGTTTGTCGTTAAGAAATTTTGCCAGGACAACAGCTATTTGCCTGCAGGCATCAGATCAAGCTTTTTCTTTTGTTCATACCAATTATTTAGGTTACCGTTGATTGTAAAAATTGTGTGTTTTGTAAATGCGGTTATGGCTGCACCTGTAGCAGCGCCAAGAACTCCTCCTACAAAGAGACCCGATACTCCGCCTTCTGCAGGAGTAGGGTTAAGGGCATCATGCAAATCACCTTCTAAAGTACCATCATTTACAGCCGGTTCTCCTTCGGCAGCACCTGCAATCGCTAATGGCACCGCACCAACTACAGCGCATATTGCCATATTATGTCCTAAACTTCTTTTTGTTTTAATATAGCCGATAGAAGTAAATGAAATAGCTACAATTCCAGTGTCTTTATAAATCAACACAGCACTGTCCGTTGTGCCTGCAAATTTGCCTTTCATAATCTTGTAGCCTGCTAAATTATACACCCTTATAAATACTGATTTTTGAGCAGCCACACTACAACTATAAGCAATCAGAAAAAGAAAAATAAGTGTTTTCATTTGTTTGGTTTTATTATACAATTTAACTGTTATTCGTAAATCATTTGATATTAAAGGAGGCATTTATACAAATGCCTCCTTTTACTATTCGATTTAAATTATCTTTTCTGCAAACAAATCAGTTGCATGAAGGCAATGGTGAAGGAGCAGATGTTTGAAAAATATTACTGCTCCAGCAATCGTCTTTTCCGGAGCCATCCCAAAGCAGGTCAACTCCCGGCAAATCCAAACCCGGAATTACAGGCGGATTAAACCCATTATTGTGAAAATAATTTCTTGTAATTCTATCCCCATCAGGATTTGGTTCTATATCTTTTAAAATTTCATCTGGCGGAACATTGGCAATTACTGATAACACCAAAGTACTGAAAACTACTACACCTGTAAAACCATTGCCGGTTACAATGTTGTTTTCAATATTGGTTTGATCTGCCCCAAGCACCAATATGCCTATGCCTGTTGGAATAGATGATTCCAATTCTGCAGTATCACCAAAATTTACGTGGTTATTATTATTACAGTTGTTGAACCGCACCGATATGTTTGAGCAGGTTTTTATATCTTTTCCCGGTAACACATCTACTAAAATTCCGGCAACATTATCATAGCTGTTATTATATGCAGCAGTTACATTTGAAGAGTTTTCTATTTCCAGGCCATTTACATTTCCATAGGCTGTATTAAACTGCATCTTTACATCTGATGATTGCCCTACATAAATTCCTGTATCGGAAGAGCCGGTAACAGTACAAAATTCAATTACACCATGATTGGAATGTACAGGAAAAATTCCGTACTCTTTGTTGTTGATAGATTTAACCGCTGAGATAGTGAAATTGTCAACGCTATCAAGCAGAACACCATTGTCTTCAAAATTTTTTACAGTTACGTTTGCCAGCGTAAATCCATCGCCCTGGCCAGTAACTGAAATTCCGTCTTCCTCATCACCGGGATTTTTAATAACAACTTCATCGCCTTTAAAGGAAATTTTTCCAATTAATTTTATTCCGGGCTTTGAAACTACAATTGCTTCTTTATAAATACCGGGTTCAATAAAAATGGTTGTTCCTTTCTTTGCTTTATCTACAGCTGCCTGGATAGATTCACCATTATGAACTGTAATATCAGGCTTACCCCATTTTGCTGTTAACTGATCTTCGGATTGAGCATCCAGTTGGGATTGTACGGGCGCTGATTCTTTTTTGCAACTGTTAAAAAATATTAGAGCTGCAATAGATAATGAACATAATGGTAAGTAAAATTTGGTGTTTTTCATAAAGCCTCCTTGTTTTATTTAAGTGAATGAATAACTATGTGATGTTATTAAACAATGCTGTAAACTTATTTTTTATACAACTACATATCAAGGGGTATTTAATAGATAGAACACCTGAATTAGTATTTGACTAATCAGGTTTTACCGGGCAGATTATTCAAACAGTTTTAATGTAAAGACTGGTTATGAACTGGGAAGCGGGAATTATTAAATTATATACTCAATTGAAAAAACTAATTATTACATTTAGGATAAACAAAGTTTTTGAGATATTCTAAAACTATAACTCTGCATCTTCGCAAGTAGATTCTTTTATTGTTTTAGCCTGTAAACAATTCAATACTTCACTATAATATCGGAATATTAAGTAATTTCCATTTGGTTATTTTGTAATTGCAATAAAAAGTTCTGTATGCGCAATTATCGCCCTACCATTATCTTTTTATTTGTTCTGCATACAAACCTGTTATGGTCTCAGCAGCTTATCTTTCATCTTGTGCCGCCGCCTGAAGACATTCCGTGGAAACTAATTACCGGAATTACTCAGGATCCGCAGGGATATATGTGGTTTGCATCAAACCAGGGCCTAAACCGATATGATGGTTTCAAAGTAACCCATTATGTGTATGATCCTTTTAATAAAAATTCGCTTGCAAACAACAGGATTGAATGTATATATGCTGATTCTAAAGGAATGATATGGGCTGGCATGCATGGTTATGGACTTGACAGGTTTGATCCAATCAATAATGTATTTACGCATTTCAATAATATACCCGGAGATAAAACAAGCCTTATAAATGATACCGTTACAGCTATCCTGGAAGACCATGAAAAAAATATATGGATAGGTACTTATGGAGGGCTTGACCTGCTAAATATAAAGACTGGAAAATTCCGGCGTTTTAGTCATATCGAAAACGATTCAACAAGCCTTAGCAACAATCATGTAAGAGCATTATATGAAGACAGAGAAGGAACAATATGGGTTGGAACAGGGAGCCCCTTTATTAATGATAAAGGAGTGGTGCCTAACGAAGGAGGCTTAAATAGATTAGACAGGAAAACGGGAAAGTTTATCCGTTACATGCATGACCCAAACAACTCTCATAGCCTGGTTGATAATAGAGTACGTGCTATTTATGAAGACAGGCATGGAAATTTTTGGGTGGGTACCGCAGGTGATGGACTGCACTCAATGGATCGTGCAACAGGGAGCTTTACGAGGCATCCATACGATTCGCTCAATCCGCAAAAATTAAGCAGGCCGCCTGTAAGAAATATTTTCCCGTGGTGTAATGATCATATAACGTTTATAACTGAAGACGCAACAGGTGCTTTATGGATTGGTACAATTTCAGGTGGCCTTAATCGCTATAACCCTAACACTGGTGAAGCAACATTTTATGGATGGGGTGATTCATTAACGGGTTTTAATGATTATAGTGGCTGGTGGGCATATGCTTCGCGGGATGGTGTTCTTTGGATCAGTACTCTAATAGGAAATTTATTTCGCGTTGATCCGCTGCATGAAAATTTCCCCTTTTATGAGTTAGGCAATGACGATGCAGGATGCATATACGAGGATTCCGCTGGAATCTGGATAGGCTCAAGCAATGGTCTTGTTTTAACTGCAAAAGGCGATACAATTAAAAAAAGATATGTTTATGATTCCTTGAATAAAAACAGCATAAGTAACACTTACGTTGATATGATTTGCAAAGATCAAAATGGCAAGCTATGGGTATCAACCTATGGCGGAGGTTTCAATCATTTTGATCAGGCTACAGGAAAATTTAAGCGTTTTCAGCATGATCCTAAAAATAAAAACAGCCTCATTAATAATACGGTTATCACTATTCTTTTAGATAAAGATCAAAACTTGTGGCTGGGTACTTTTGACGGGTTGGATAAAATGGACACAAAAACCGAAAGGTTCACTCATTATCAACATAGTTCTAAAGATACAAATAGTCTTAGCGACAATGCAATTCAATGCTTATTGAATGACAAAAGCGATCAATTATGGATTGGTAATGGAAGTTTTGGCGGAGTAAATGTATTAAACAAGCAAACAGGAGTTTTTGCTCATTATTTTAAAGGTTCCAATATATCAAGCCTGTTTCAGGATGCAAAAGGAATTGTTTGGATAAGTACAAGCAACGGAATTTTTTCATATAATAGTTCAACAAAAAAATTTACTCCTTTCATTGATCCGAATACAGGAGTGCAAATTAAAAATGTGCAATCTATTACAGAAGATAATCAAAAAAATCTTTGGCTGTTTTGCCCTGTCAATATTCTAAAAGTAAATGGTAACCGGAGCAGTCTTGTAATATATGGCAAATACTTTGGCGTAAAAAGCAATTTACTCAACTTCGTAAAAAGCCTCAAGGGTCCCAAAGGCAATATTTTATGTGGAACTCAAAATGGCTATTACGATTTCTTTCCAGAAAGTATAACCGCAAACGCTACTCCACCGCAAATAGCTTTAACCGATTTTTTTATTGATGAACAATTAATAAATCCAGGCAGTAATAGTCCATTAAAAACTGCGCTTTCACAAACCAGGGAAATTGATTTAAACTATAAGCAAAATATTTTTTCTTTTGAATTTGCTGTATTGCATTACAGCGACCCCGAAAATAATCAATATCGTTTTATGCTGCAGAACTATGATAAAACATGGAGAAATGCAGGAACTGAAAAAAAAGCTTTTTATTTTAATGTACCTCCCGGCCATTATATTTTTAGAATAAGAGCATCTAACAATATTGGAATATGGGCGGAGAAAAACATCAGTATTATAATCACTCCACCGTGGTGGCAAACATGGTGGTTTTGGACAATAGTGGTGTTGTTATTAATAGGATTGTTTTATGTTATTATTAAAGTAAGAGTGCGTATTGTAAGAAGAGAAGAAAGGCTGAAATCAGGTTATGAAAAGGAATTGCTTGAGTTAGAAGCCAAAGCCCTTCGTGCACAAATGAACCCGCATTTCATTTTCAATTGCATGAATTCGATTAAATCTCTCATACAAAAAAATGACCAGGAAAAATCCATTCTTTACCTAACTACTTTTTCAAAGCTTATACGCACTGTATTTCAAAATTCAGACAAGAGAGAAATTAGTTTGTATGATGAAATAGAAACATGCCGTTTATATACCCAGCTCGAAAGCATGCGCTTCAGCAATAGATTCAACTATCAGTTTAATGTTGACGAAACGCTCGATCTTAAATCCATAATGGTTCCAGCACTCATTATTCAACCATTTATTGAAAACGCAATCTGGCATGGCATTATGCCCAAGAATGAAGAAGGAACAGTCACAGTAACAGTTGCCAAAAACGATAATACCATTTGCTGCATAATTGATGATGACGGAATTGGCAGAGAAGTATCAAAACAAAATAAATTTTTAAGCGCAGATGCTGCACATCAATCCAAAGGAGAACACTTAACACAGGCACGCCTTGACTTAGATAATATATTGAACGAAAGAAATGCAACTATTGAAATAGTTGATAAAAAAGATGGAAGCGTTAAGCCCATCGGAACGAAAGTTATTATTAGTTTTTCTGAATATTGATAGTTTGTTTCACCGTTTATGAACTTATTTCTAAAAATTATCAAATCAAACCCGTTAACTAAAAGCTTACATGCATAATTGAAAAAAGAGTTGCTTAATTTTAAAAGCTGAAGCTTTTCAATTCTTCATAAAAATATTTTCGCGATCAGATGATAAAATCATTAATAATAGATGATGAGCAGAATTGTATTGATGCACTTAAAGCTGACCTTAATAAATATTGCGGCAATGTTGAAATTTCAGCAACATGTTTATCAGGAAAAGAAGGAATACTTGCCATAAAAAAATATAAGCCCCGCCTTATTTTTCTTGATGTGGAAATGCCATGGATGAATGGATTTGAAATGCTGGAAATGCTTGACCACATTGATTTCTGCATCATCTTTACAACTGCTTACGATAAGTTTGCAGCAAAAGCTTTTCGCATAAGTGCTGTTGATTATTTATTAAAACCTGTTGATGCGAATGATTTAAAAATTGCAGTAAAAAAAGCGGAAGAAAAAATTCTTGCTTCAGAGGGTAGCGTCAATATTGAAAATTTACTGCATAATATAAGGCAGCCTGCACAACAACAAAAGATTGCTTTTCCGCAGCGCGAAGGGTATGAATTTATAGCAGCCGAAAACATTTTATATTGCCACGCAGAAGGCGCTTACACTAATATTCAATTAACTTCCAATAAAAAGTTTTTAATCTCAAAAAATCTGGGCGATGTTGAAGAAATGTTACCCGCAGATATCTTTCAGCGCATTCATCATTCCACTATAGTTAATATGCAGCATATTACTAATCTTATACGTTCCGATGGCGGTTATGTAGTTATTGATAATGGCGAGAAATTAATGATATCTAAAGCAAAAAAAGATATGCTGCTGCAACGCCTGGGATTAAAGAAAGATTGATTCAGCATTTTTCATACTTCCAATGTCTTGCCTTTCCTTCAGCAATCCATTCAACGGCGGTTTCTATACGTTTAATTTTCGTGGATTCCGTTTTTGCTTCTGTTATCCATTCTATATAATCTTTCTTTTTACCTGGAGGAAATTTTTCAAAAACAGTTTGCGCTTGTTTATTCTTTTTTAAAGCCGCAGCAAAATCAACAGGCATTTCTAATTCCTTTACAGCAGTTTTTTTCCTCGCCGGAAGTTTTATGTTGTCTTCATTCAGCTTCGCGGCTTCTTTTATGTATGCAGTCAATATTTTGTCTGAAGGCAAATCTTTTAGCGAAGTGATACGGTCGAAATTTCCCATAGCATGTCTTTCAGCAACTTGCAAAATACCTTCCGGATCTTTCATCAGTTTTGCTTTCCAAAACATAAATGAACAATGCTCTTTAAACGCCGACATTGCACATAAAACACTTCCTTTATAATCAAAAAAAGGCATTCCCCATTTTATCGTTTCTTCTGTTTGTGGACAAGCTTTATGCACCAACTCTCTTAAATGCTTTAAAATTGGTTTGGCGAAATCAGCTTTCTTTTCAATGTAAGCATCAATTCTTTTATCAATGACAGGCATAAAAATGTTTTAAACAAATTTATAAAAACACTTTAAAAAACGCTTTTTAAAAATCATTCACTTTGTACATTGCAATAAGAAGAAGTCAGCAATGGGCATTATCTCACTACTATTAATACTTGTAAACGTAATTGTTTCTTACCAGGGATTTAAGAACAGCACTTTCTATAATAAATATAAGTTCAGGGTAGATGCAGTTTTGTTATATAAAGATTATAAGCGCATGGTTACTTCCGGTTTTTTGCATGTGAACTGGATGCACCTTATTTTCAACATGCTTGCTTTATACTTTTTCAGCGGCTCGCTTGAATTGTATTTGGGGCCTGTAAAATTTTTACTTATTTATTTTTTAAGTCTTATTGGCGGTGACCTGCTTTCACTTTTCATTCACCGCAATGATGGCGATTATGATTCTGTTGGCGCTTCTGCAGGCGTTACAGGCGTTATGTTCGCATCAATAGCTTTATTCCCGGGCATGCATATTGGTTTATTGTTTCTGCCCATTTCTATTCCGGGCTGGCTGTTTGGCCTTATCTATGTTTTGTATTCTATTTATGGCATCAGGTCAAGGAAAAATAATATTGGTCATGATGCACATTTAGGCGGTGCTTTGGTTGGACTGTTAATTGCCATTATTATACAGCCTTCTGCATTAATCAATAATACCTGGGCAATTGTAATCATTATGCTGCCTTCAGTATTTTTTATTTATATGATCATTACAAGACCACATATTTTGCTTATAGATAATTATTTTTTCAGGAAACATTCAGATGCTATTACTGTTGATCACAAGTACAATATAGAAAGAGCAAACAAGCAACAGGAAATAGATAGAATACTTGAAAAAATTCACAGGAAAGGAATGCATAGCCTTACAAGTAAAGAAAAACAAATGCTGGAAGAGTATTCCAGGTAATAAGATAATGGTATTGGAAGTGACCGTTACAACTTGGCGATGTGGTGATAACCGTTCTTCACTCATCAAATAAAACTTTCCCGTTATCAAGGTCGTAATAAGCACCGATGATTTTTAATTCATTCTTGTCAACAAGAGGTTTTAAAACAGGAGCAGATGACTTTAGTAAATTAACACCATGTGCAATATTGGCTTTAACCAAAGTGTCAATATTCGATCTTAGACTGTCCGGAATAATTTTTTCTTCTTCTTCTGAAGCTATATAGCTTACTATATTTTGAATATGGTCGCCGGCAGGCTTTTCATTTTCAGACGATGCATATGCCTGGATAGCACCACAGTTTTCATGACCCAATACCACTATTAGTTTGCAATGAAGATGCTCAACAGCATATTCAATACTTCCTAATTCATAGTCTCCAATTACATTGCCTGCGGTACGTATTGAAAAAACATCGCCTAATCCCCGGTCAAATATTAATTCCGGCGGCACCCGTGAGTCAGAGCAGCTAACAATAACAACAAAAGGATTCTGTCCTTTTTTTAATTCCCTGATTCTATTTAGTGTTTCATCAGGATGTATAAGATGACCAGTTACAAACTTTTCATTTCCTGATTTCAGTTTGTCAAGTGGTGCCTGCATATTCACCTGATTTTCTTCCTGCTTTTGCCTGCAGGAAGAAAATAAGTTTATAAATAATATTATCGCTAAAAATTTCATTGTATGTAATTTGTTTTTTCTTAGTTAGAAGAAATGAAAATTTCCACTTCTGCATCATTCCAATCTTTACTACGCTCATTGTAAATTTCGAAATCAAATTGATAAGCTCTGTCAATAATTAAACTCCAGATTTTCTCCCAGGAATTAGCAACACAATCAGGCATTTTCCCTTTCGCAATTACTTTATAATAACTTCCGGCAGGTATGATTAAACTGTCCATACCCTGACAGTTTTGAGTATCAATTTTTACTTTACAGCCAATAAAATATGAAAACGGTTTGGTATGGTCGCCTTCATAGTCATAATAAACTGCATAAATTTCGTCACTTAACTTGCCTGGTATTTTTCCTGCAAAATTTTCGGTCTCAAATTTTTGCCATAAGTTACCGCAGTCAATGCTTGATTGCCCGTTTTGATTAGTCGTTTTGTTGTTAAGCTTAAGTCCAATCAATTTAAACTCATCTTTTTCTGTTTCTTCCATATTGTTGTTATATCATCAAATTTAGGTTCGAAAATAAAGGCGTTACATTTTATTATTCATTTCAAATTCTTGAAGCTGAAAAATTGTTACTAAGGATTAAGATAATAACTAATCACTAAATTTATAATGTTGGATTTACGCTTGCATACAACAAACAAGTATTGCCGATGGCGGGTAATTGAAAACCTCCACCGTCAACCGAAGTTCTCTATTTATACCCTGATGAAACAATTATTTTTTCTCATTTTATTTCCTCTTAAGATCCAACAGTTCCTGTCTTGACTTCTCCAGCCCGCTTGTAATTCGCAATAATAACGCCGGTTGATGTAACCAAATTCTCCGTTAATGTAAATGCTGCCGGAATCGGGCCGTTATCAAATAACTTTTTTCCTGCACCAAGAGTAACGGGGTAAATTTTGAGCCGGAGTTCGTCCACTAAATCATTCTTAAGTAGTAGCTGAATAAGCTTACTGCTGCCCCAAACCTGGATGTCAGAACCTTCTGAGTTTTTGAGCTTTTTTATATCTTCCAAACTTTCGACAAATACGGTGTTTTTCCAGTCTGACTTTTTCGTAGTTCCTGACATGACGTATTTTGTGCCATCATTGATACCAGGCCAAAAGTCTGCATGTTCTGGCCAGTAGGCAGCCCAAATCTCAAATGTTTCTCTGCCCAAAAGATAATCTGCAGGTTGTTTCAGTTCCTCTTGAACCACCTTACCACCAATTTCGTCACCATATGGTGCGGTCCAGCCGCCATATTTGAAAACGCCCGATGTATCTTCCTCAGGTCCACCAGGTGCTTGCATTACTCCATCTAATGTGATCATTGATAAAACGATTATTTTTCTCATTGTTGTTTGATTTTTATTGTTAGTGATTTATTTTATTTCGGTGAGGTCCGCCAAATCCTATGTAAGAATTTCGCATTCAAGCCCATGGGTGCTTAGTATTTCGATGATAGTTTCCACGCAAATCTGTTTGCCCTCAACCCTCAATATTTTGTCGCAATCCTCAAGGTCAAAATTAATTTTGGAAAAAGCAAACCGACCGCGAAGAATTGAAGCAAGTTGCTCAGCCAGTTCGCGGTGTTGCACATTTGTTTTAAATACTTCAACCATATTATAGCTTTATTTAGCGTTTATTTTGATGCGCTTATTTTGAAAATACGCCTAACATTTTTCTAATTCGTTTATGTCATTTGTAAGTGTTATTATCACTCGTTCTGTCTGGTCGGCTATAACTTGAAAAACATTACTTCTCATCTTGCTAATTGTTTTATTGTGAAACTAATCGGTTGCAAATATATGTGCAACCTTTCGGTTTCGCAAATTTATTTTCAAAAATATTTTGCCTTGGAAAACAGTCTATGGATTTGGATGTAGCTGTAAAACGCCCGCTAACGTTGAAGCATTTGTAAAGCCATGGAATTTTGTGTTCCGTCCTTTAAACTTGCATTATGCAATTATCTTTCATTAATACTATTATTATTGCCTTTTCTTTTTTGCTACTTTTCCCTTTTATAATTCTCCGTACCGTTTCTGATATGCAATTATTAATGCAATAACATCATTATAGGCATTCATTCCTTTTGCCGAATTGTTTGATTTAAGATAGTAATTATAAAATGTTGTTGAATAATGTGCACCAAAACTTGAGTCGTGCCCTAAAAATTTCCGGTAAATTGTTTCATCTATTTTCACTAAGCTATCCAATGCTTTAAAATTTGTGGTTGCAGACAAACTGTCTATCAAAAACAATTGTTTGTTTGCGTAATTAAATAATGTGAAATACGCAGAATAGCGAAACATGTTTTCATAAGAATCTTTTGATATAAGGTAAGCTACAAAATTAGTCTCACTTTCATTCGCATAACCAAGTTGATGGGCTATTTCATGACTTGTAATATAAGGTATAAGGAAGCGGGGAATAGAGGTATTTATTTGTGCTTCTGCTGTAAATGGATTATAGTACCCGGCAATCCCAAAATAATTGTCGAAGTTATTAATTAGAGCACTCTTAATACAAGGTTGATTGTAACTTAGAAATGAATAATGATATGAAGTATTTTTATAACTAGCAATTGCGTTTGCAAAAATTGTTTTATATGACTCAAGTTCAAAAATATGTGTGTTGGAGGCGGAATATGCTGTATTTATCCGCTTCACAAGGTCAGCAGTTAAACTCTTCAATGCTTCAGTTGAATACATTGTTGGAGTAATTTGTAACTGAGAAGATATACCAGTTCTTTTGTAATTTAATCCCCAAACCAGATTAAACACTATATAAATGGCCAAGGCTATGCGAATAATTTTTATCAGGTTAAAAAGAAAGGTATTTATAGTGACTTTTCGTTGAAAAATTGAATTGACCCCATTGTGCTAACTTAACCAAACAATAAATAATTGCAATTAATACAAAACGTCACCCACACTGAAAGGTATCCAACTTGTAAGGGTTCTTAAAATGACCGAAATTTTTATATACACTAAGGTGGAATAATACCTTTCAATAAATTCTTTATTTGCGGAAACAATTTTTATGATTAATGAAATAAAAAACAAAACAGATGAAGTGATAATCAATTTGGAAAAATTTATCTCTTTTTGCTTCATTACGAATACAAGGTAAATTCAATACTGAGATTAATTTAATCCTGATCTACTAAAGTTTTTCCTTCACCACAAAGTTTTCCTTGCTGCAATGAAAAATATTGCTTATAAATTAGTGCAACAATTTTTTTCATGTTTGCTGTGTTGTATTTACCAATCCGGTGCAGAAGTAAATTTTTTATTGATTACCGCCAATACCCGGCGCATAAGGAAACTGCAATGCTTCATAATATTTTAAATCATGATAAGGTTGTTCAAAGCCTTGCGGCAAGGGCATTTTAGAGAATGTTTGAAAATAACGGCGTTGTTTGGTTTAGAAAAGAATTTAATTTGCCGGCAAGCATGCTTGGTAAATCATTGCGGCTTTTTTTAGGCAATGTTGTTGACAGGGATTCGGTTTACATAAACGGAACATCTATCGGCGCAACACAATATCAATATCCTCCAAGAAAATATAGTGTGCCTGCAGGTCAAAACGGATTACTCTTATTAAATTGCTTTTATGAAAAATTTTTTATTCATTTTTTTGTTTGCAATATTATTTGATTCAATACATGCTCAACGTACACAAACGCTTTTCGAGGAAAACTGGAAATTTTTGAAAGCCGATATACAAGATGGTGAAAAAGAAACCCTCAACGATAATGATTGGCGCACGGTAGAACTTCCGCACGACTGGAGTATTGAAGATTTACCGGATCAATCAGATTCCGTTACCGGTCCTTTCACTTCAAAAAGTATTGGCGCTACTGCAACAGGTTATACCGTTGGCGGCACCGCATGGTACAGAAAACATTTTATATTAAATAATATCACCAATAAAAAAGTAACTGTTTATTTCGATGGTGTTTATATGAACAGCGATGTATGGATTAATGAACATCATCTTGGCAATCATCCCTATGGTTATACACCGTTTTATTATGACCTCACCCCATACTTAAAACAAAACGGAGAAAATATTATCGCTGTTCGTGTACGTAATGAAGGAAAAAATTCACGCTGGTACAGTGGTTCAGGCATCTATCGTCATGTATGGTTGACGATAACCAATCCTGTGCATATTGAACAATGGGGAGTTTGTATTACAACACCAAAAGTTTCTGAAACATCTGCAACAATAAATATTCAAACAACAATTGTTCAGAATGATCAAAGCAATCAATCATTCAAACTCCGCACAAAAATTCTTGATTCAAAAAATAATATTGTGGCAATTAAAGAAAATAATTTCTCCGTTTCGCAATCTCAAAATTCTACAATCAACCAAATAATTCAATTATCTCATCCAAATCTTTGGTCACCCGATTTTCCTTACCGCTATCACACTGTAACAGAAATTTTGCAGGGCGATAAAATCATTGACCATTTTGTTACGGGCTTTGGTGTTCGTTCCATCAGCATTACTGCAGATAAAGGTTTCCTGCTTAATGATAAACCTATTGAACTTCGGGGCGGATGTGTACATCATGACAATGGTGCGCTTGGTGCTGCAACAATTAATCGTGCCGAAGAACGCAGGGTTGAGCTTTTAAAACAATTTGGTTTCAACGCTGTTCGCACAAGCCATAATCCACCTTCACAACAATTTTTAGATGCATGTGACAGTCTTGGTATCATTGTTATTGATGAAGCATTTGATATGTGGGAACGTGCAAAGAATCCTGAAGACTATCATTTATATTTTGATACTTCATGGAAAAAAGATATTGATGCAATAGTACTTCGTGACCGCAATCATCCTTCAGTAATTTTCTGGAGCATCGGCAATGAAATAAATGAAAGAGCTGATGCATCAGGCCTTGTGATCGAAAAAAATTTACGCGACGAAGTAAAAAGCATTGATAGCACACGCCCTGTAACGGAAGCGATTTGTCATTTCTGGGACCATCCTGGTTACAAGTGGGATACAACTGCTGCTGCTTTTGCATTGCTTGACGTAGGTGGTTATAATTACTTGTGGAAAGAATATGAAAGCGACCACGAAAAATATCCACAGCGTATTATGATGGGCACAGAGAGTGTTCCGCAGGAAGCTTTTGAAAACTGGCAACAGGTGGAACGGCATCCTTACGTAATTGGTGATTTTGTTTGGACGGCGATGGATTATTTAGGTGAAACAGGTATTGGTCATACTTCTCTTGATAGTACACGCGGCTTTCAACTGCAAACATTTCCGTGGTTTAATTCTTTTTGCGGTGATATTGATTTGATTGGTGGTAAGAAACCGCAATCATATTATCGTGATGTTGTTTGGAACCGCAGCAAGCTTGAAATGCTTGTGCATGCGCCGGTACCCGAAGGTCATACGGAAGCGGTGAGTTATTGGGGATGGCAAAGTGAATTTCCTTCTTACACTTTTGATGGCGCCGAAGGCAAGTCTTTACAAGTACATGTTTACACACGTTACGATGCGGTGCGACTTGTGCTTAATGATAAAATAATCGGCGAACAAAATGCATCTCCGCAAACAAAACTCACGGCAACATTTACTATTAATTACCAGCCTGGTGTTTTAAAAGCAATCGGTTTGCAAAATGGTAAAGCGGTTGATTCCGTTGTATTGAAAACAGCAGGCAAACCTGCACGCATTCGTTTGGTTGCCGACCGCACACATATACATGCCAACCGAAATGACCTTGCTTATATTACTGCAGAAGTGTTGGATGCAAACGGGCAGGTTGTTCCGAATACCGCGCTGCCATTGCATTTCAGCGTTAGCGGTAACGGTGAAATAATTGCAACAGGTAATGCAGATCCTGCTGATGCGGAAAGTATGCAGCAACCGCAGCATAAAACTTTTGAAGGGAAATGTTTGGTGATTGTTCGACCTAAAGGCAATGCAGGTACAATGAAACTGAAAGCTGAAGGAGATGGATTACAGGCAGATGAAGTAGTGATAACTGTGGAATGATTTTATATACCTGCCTATGAGAAATCTAACAAGGTATAAGCAATGAAATTAACGGTTGTATTAAAATATAAATTGATTGCACTATATCTTTATTTCAATCTTATATAGTTATTTTACAACTGTACTTCTTATTTTAATTTCAAAAAAATTTTAATTGAATAAATTTATGAAAGTAAACACACGCTTTGCAGCATTACTGTTTGTCCTGTTTTTTTCATTAAATGCTTACGCCGGAAATACCAATCCAACCGATACACGTATGCTCATGCAGCCAGCTATCAGCGCCAACCACATTGCATTTGTTTATGCGGAAGATATTTGGGTAGCAAACACAGATGGTTCGCAGCCGCGCCGCCTAACCATCAGCGAAGGCTTTGAATCAAATCCCATATTTTCTCCGGATGGCAAATGGATAGCTTTCAACGGCCAGTACGATGGTAACACCGATGTTTACATTATTCCTGTAGAGGGTGGTGTACCCAAAAGACTTACCTGGCATCCTTCGGGTGATATAGTGCGTGGATTTACACCCGATAGCAAATCGGTGTTATTTATGTCGCAGCGAAATATGTTTACCACCCGTTATACACAATTATTTACGGTTCCAATTACAGGCGGGCCAGCGACACAGCTTGAAATCCCCAATGCATATTATGCCGCATATTCGCCCGATGGAAAATCATTGGCATATAACCCAACACCTGATCAGTTCAGGCAGTGGAAACATTATCGCGGAGGCGGCATCTCTAACATCTGGCAGTTTTCCTTTGCCGATAAAAGCATTATTAAATTACCTCAACCCGATGGTGGTAGCAATGATGTGCAGCCTGCGTGGATTGGTAATACAATTTATTTCAGAAGCGATAGGAATGGCGAGTTTAATTTATTCTCTTATGATGTTGCATCAAAGCAGGTGAAACAGCTTACGCAGTTTAAAGGTTTTCCGGTGATTAATCCTTCCGGCGGTGATGGTAAAGTAATTTTTGAACAGGCAGGTTACCTGCACATTTATGATCCATCAACAAATGCTGAAAAAAAATTGACCGTTGGTATTGCTGCAGACCTGCTGGAATTAAGACCCCGCTTTGTATCAGGTGATAAATATTTACGCTCTGCAGATATTTCACCAACAGGCGCAAGAGCTGTGGTTGATTTCAGGGGAGAAATTATTACCGTGCCGTATGAAAAGGGAGACTATCGTAACCTTACCAATACAGTTGCTGTGCATGAAAAAACACCGGCATGGTCTCCGGATGCAAAATGGATTGCTTATTTTTCTGATTCCACCGGTGAGTATCAATTATACCTTGAGCCGCAGGATAGTAAAGGCACTACAAAAATGATTAAAATTACCGGTGATGGTTTTTATACACAACCACGCTGGTCGCCCGATAGTAAAAAAATTGTGTACTGCGATAATGGCCGCAACATGTATGTTATAGATGTGGCGTCAGGCAGCATAAAAAAAATAGATACAGATGAATTATATACGCCCGGCACATTCAGGGAATTATTTAATGACTGGTCTTTTGATTCAAGATGGATTGCATACACCAAAGTAACCTCTACGCAGTTTAAGCGTGTTTACCTCTATAATGTTGCAGAGCAAAAGTCGTATGCAGTTACAGATGGTTTAAGCGATGCTTCAGAACCTAAGTTTTCGTCTACCGGAAAATATTTATATTTCTTTGCTTCCACCGATGCAGGACCGGTGATCAACTGGTTCGACCAATCTAACGCAGATTTTAAATTAGACAATTCCATTTACCTTGTTACACTACAGAAGGAAACGGTTTCCCCGCTGGCAAAAGAAAGTGATGAAGAAACGATAAAGAAAGATGAGGCCAAAACAGCCGATTCACTCGCAAAAGCAAAAGAGGGCAAAAAACCGGCTGCGGATAAAAAAACAGATAGTGCAAATAACAAGCTTGTTATTGATTGGGATGATATACAGGATCGCATTATTGATATACCTGTAAAGGCAGGTAACTATGGTAATCTTGGTACAGGCGATGATGTGATATTTTATATTGATTACGGTACTGATGGTTCCGGCACTTTACATAAGTTCAGTTTAAAAACAAGAAAGGATGATGAAGTAATGCCAATGAACTACTTTATTATTTCTGCAGATGGAAAAAAGATGTTGTATGGAAAAGACAATATGTTAGGCATCACCAACGCAGGAGAAAAACCGGAGGCTGGAAAAGGCATGTTGAATATTGCAGCGATACAGGTAAAGATTGATCCTCCTGCCGAATGGCGTGATATTTTAGACGAAGCGTGGCGCGTGAACCGTGATTATTTTTATGACCCC